>OKWQ01000018.1_pt1 | contig 291948 bp, 262 predicted proteins | sample 1607071 | NCBI WGS metagenome assembly OKWQ01 (sample SAMN07501039, study PRJEB24779) | human gut metagenome | reverse complement strand
GGCTCTGGGAAGGTTAGAAAATGCCAGTTCTGCGGTAAGCCTTCCAAATCAATGTCCTGGCTCGCCCCCTTCTCTTTTCCGTACACTACCTATCATTTACAAAGCGTCATTACTCATCTAAACCCAAATATAATTAACTTGCAGGGAGTCTCTGGATAGCAAAAAAAATGGGACTATTGGATTCTCCCCAACAAGTCCCATTTTTTGACTGTATATCTACTCACATTCTCGTTTTTCAAAAACAAAGTATCCGCTATATACAAGCTTAACAGACACTTTGCAAATTCACATTAGTTATTTCTGGCATACTCCGCAACTGCTTTATCAAATCCTTTGATATGTTTAAACAGCCATTCGGTAACATTCTTATCCACAGCTGCAACAAATGCAGGTGTAGGTCCTTCTTCTTCCTGAAGCATTTCGTACAGTTCTTTAATTGCCTGGATGAATGCTTTATGCTGTTCTTTATGTTCGCTGATCTGTGAATATCCGATTTCTTCCTGAAGTTTTTCTTCTGCACTGAAATGGAAATCTGTATAATCTGAGAGATAATCCAGCATTTTAACCGCTGTGGTTTTTTCTTTCCCTGTTTCGCAGCTCTTAACAAGATCGTTGATTTTACCAATCAGTTCTTTGTGCTGTTCATCAATTAATTCATTGCCTGTTACTAAACTTTCATCAAATATTGCCTGCATAATACTACCTCCTTGTGTGAATATGTTATATTTATTTTTGTAATTTGTTACTTGTTATGTTTTTCCAGAAAGTTCTGGATTCGTCCAATCGGATTTAACAGACTGCTGATCGATGCATCGTGATTCAGTGTGTCTATAATATACGCAAGGTATTTACTCAGATCACAGTTTACATAGTATTTTTTCTGTAAAAGTTCCGGAGTCTGATATACAAGGTTTGTTGTAAGAAGATGATCGAAAAGACCATTTTCATATGCCTTATCAAATTTGGACAGTCCATTTGTAAACAGACCAAAGGTAGAGCACAGGAAAATTCGGTTGGCTTTTCTCCTTTTTAATTCTGCAGCTACTTCTAATATACTGTCACCGGAGGAAATCATGTCATCAATGATTACCATATCTTTTCCTTCAACGTTCGCGCCAAGGAATTCATGCTCAACAATCGGATTCGTTCCGTTTACGATCTTGGTATAATCTCTTCGCTTATAGAACATACCCATATCTAATCCCAGAACATTTGCCATATAGACAGCACGTCCCATACCGCCTTCATCCGGGCTTATAATCATCATAGAGTCCTTATTAATCTTAAGTCCCGGCTGGGCACGGAAGAGGCCCTTAATAAACTGATAAACGGGTTGTACGGTTTCGAAACCTTTCAGCGGGATCGCATTCTGAACCCGGGGATCATGAGCGTCAAAAGTAATGATATTATCCACACCCATACGGACCAGTTCCTTTAAAGCAAGAGCGCAGTCCAGTGATTCACGTCCGTTACGCTTATGCTGGCGGCTTTCATACAGGAAAGGCATAATAACGCAGATACGCCTGGATTTTCCAGCCACGGCTGCAATAATGCGCTTTAAGTCCTGAAAATGATCATCCGGGGACATGTGGTTGGTATGGCCGCACAGAGAATAGGTCAGACTGTAGTTGCATACATCTACTAAAATATATAAATCATCACCACGAACGGACTCTTTGATAATTCCCTTAGCTTCGCCGGATCCAAAACGTGGAATTTTGGTGTCAATAATGTAGTTCTCCCTCTGATAACCTTCAAAAGCAATAGTCTTCTTATGTTCGTGATCGCGTTCCCTTCTCCATTCTACCAGATAAGCATTAATTTTTTCTCCCAGTGTCTTACAGCTTTCTAATGGAATAATGCCAAGTGAGCCGACAGGAATGGTTTCAAGATTGCGTTCTTCTGTTGATTGCATGATATTTCCTCCGTTATTTATCACATTTCAGTGAAATTGTCTTACGCATATAGTGTATCACAAAGTTTTCATAGGTCAAGGCTTTCCCCGGAATAATTTTTTTTGTATACGGATATCGTCCCCGAAGAGTTTCATCATCATATAATTACTGGTAATCCTGGAAAATACACGTTCCGAATAAGTATCTGCAAATGTATTAATGGGCAGGTTTGTAGAAATAATCGTTGACTTTTTGCGGTTAAGCCGTTCGTTAATACAAAGAAACAGCTGGGATGAGACAAAAGTATTGGTCAGCTCCGTACCCAGGTCGTCTATGATCAGCAGATCACAGTCAAAGATATAGGGATGGATATTCTGTGCTTCTTCTTCCTTTTCAAACGTACTTTTTGCAAATACATCAAAAAGCTCAAATGCTGAAAAATAGATTACAGAATGTGCTGTGTCGATCAGTTCCTTTGCAATACAGTGTGAGAGGAAGGTTTTTCCCACACCGGTATCCCCGTAGAAGAATAAATTTTTAAAATCTACATCAAAAGATCGGATAAATTCCTGGCATTCAGCCATATTTTGACGCATGGTTGCCAGAGAAGACAGTCCGGTGGAAGGATTGACCAGTTTATCCGAATAATAAGCATAGGAAAAATTAGAGAAGTTCTCTCTGCTTAATACTTCTTTTAAATTAGACTGGGTGTACAGCATATCAATGACTGCCTGCTTAAAACAGTGACATTTATGATTATCTGCAAATCCCGTATCCTGACAGTCGGGGCAGGTATACCGGGGGAGAAGGTAATCCTTTGGAAACCCGTTCTCCACAAGCAGCATGATACGCTTGTCTGATAAACGGCGGATGTCTTCCTTTAAGCCGTTAAGTGCATCACTGTCTCCGGATAACAGCTGACGCCCGCGGGCGACACTGATAGAACTTATCTGATGATCAATTTCACGGAGAGCAGGAACCTTCTCATAAGCCTCCTGGATACGCGCATCCTGATCGTGTTTGGTCTGTAACTGTTTTTTCTGGTATTGGCGGATGATCATATCATATTGCGAGTTTTTCAATGACACAGGCTGGTTCTCCCTTCTTTAGAAAATGAAAATTTATCTGTTCAGCAACTGTTTCTCTAACTGGTCATAATCATATTCCCTTTGATGGAAATTATTGAATTTATTGTTAGAAGCAACGGTTTTTTTCTGAACAGGAGCAGTTTTTTTGGAATTCTGGTGTTTTTCATCCAATAATGCAACTTCAGAGAGATGTTTGATTCCCGACTTATTCCATTCTTCCAGAATCTTATTGGCATATTGGAAATTGGGCTGATGTGTCTGCTTAATAGTCCGGTTACATGCCTCAATGATAATATCCAGGGTAAAGTGGTACTCGTCCAGCCATTTAGCCATTAATGTAATCTCCGGTTCTGCCGGGGCACGTCCTTTAATGCCAAAGGTATTTAAAATTGTGAAATAATTTTTATTATACAGATTCGTATTGCATTTTGCCTGGTCAACGGTAGTGATGCCGTCTTCTGCCCAGGAAAGTGCAACCTTTTCAATATAGCGGGCACTTTTGCTGCCTTTGGAGACACAATATTCAATCAGGTACTCAATCAGGTCGGTGGAAAAATGCAGACCGTCATAGAAGTAAAGAATATTGGATACTTCTGTGGAACTTAAAGTCTTTCCAAGATACTGTTCTGCAATAAATAAAAGCTGACGGATATCTTCCTGCTCTTTTAACGATTTTACCTTATCGGCGGTGGGAAGTACCTTTTTCACGGGCTTAGGCTGCTCAGTGCTGGCCGCAGTTTCAAGTGAAGCAGATGTAGTCGCCGCACCTGAAGTGAGATCAGCCGAGCTGAGAAAATAGATTCCGGTTAATGCACCGTTTTCATCGTGTTCCAATTTCAGTAAGTGAAGCTTTTCCCAGTAAGAGAGGGCCCGGTTCACATCTTTTTCTGTATGTTCGAAAGTATCTGCGATAGACGAAATAGACACACCAATATTAGAAGAGGTGCATCTTAAGAGATATAAGTATATTTTGACGAATTCACCACTGGCAGAAGGCATGTAATTGTCGATAAATGTATTTTGGACAATGGTAACACTGCTGCCGGAATTTATGTGTAAGGATATTTCATTCATTGCTTTCACCTGCTATTTTCTTGATATGCAACCAGTATAGCATACCTTTTAAAAAAAGAGAACAGATAGTTTTTACAAGGGTTCCAGGGATAAGGGGGAAGTTCTTCATTGTGGACATTGTGGATAATGTGGATAACTTGGGGACAAAAAAAATAGGTGCAACAGAAGAAAATGTGCAATTGTCGGGGATTGTCGAATTTTTTAAAATTACAGCAGCGAAATTATGTAAACCAAGCTATCCACAAAAAAATCCACATGTAAAATACACGTTAATGTGCATAATCATGTGGATAATGTGGATAACTATTCTCCAAGCAGGCTTTCCCCTATTTTTACAACGTCTCCGGCGCCCATAGTTATCAACAAGTCACCGTGTATACAATTTTCTAACAAAAAGTTTTCAATCTCGTCAAAACATGGAAAATAATATGCTTCTTTGCCAAGTTCCTCTATTTTTTTCTGAAGGGTTTTGGAACTGATTCCCAGGTTATCCGTTTCACGGGCGGCATAGATATCAGCAAGCACAACTTTATCAGCCAGTGCCAGCGCTTTTGCAAAATCGTCCATCAATGCTTTGGTACGTGTATAAGTATGAGGCTGGAATACACACCAGATAGTTTTGTGGGGGTATTGATGTGCCGCGTTCAGTGTAGCAGTAATTTCCGTGGGGTGGTGTGCGTAATCATCTATAATCGTAACACCGCCGATTTCCCCCTTTTTCTGGAAACGTCTGTCGGTACCGCCAAAGTCAGTCAGTCCCTGCTGAATTCTATCCAGAGGAATTCCAAGTAATTCACCAAGTGCAAGTGAAGCCAGAGCATTGGAAACATTGTGCTTTCCCGGAACACTCAGAGTAATATGCCCAATCACTTTGCCATCTCTTACCGCATCAAAAGAACCATGGGCAAAAGCGTCATAGCTGATATTTACCGCACTGTAATGGCTGGACTTTGAAAATCCGTAGGTTACCACTTTGCATGGCAGGTCTTTTGTAATTTCTTCATAATCGGGAATGTCTCCGTTGATGATCAGTGTGCCATCTTCCGGCAGTCTTTTGGCAAATAAGCGAAAAGAATTACGGATGTCATCCAGGTCCTTAAAGAAATCCAGATGGTCTGCATCAATATTCAGAATCAGGCTGATCTTTGGATTAAAATGCAAAAAACTGTTTGTATATTCACAGGCTTCCGTCAGAAATGTTTCAGAATTGCCGACGCGGATATTCCCTTCAATCGCTTTTAAGATTCCGCCTACGGATATGGTAGGATCGGTATCTGCAGCCAGAAGAATGTGGGAAATCATAGACGTTGTGGTTGTTTTGCCATGTGTTCCGGAAACGGCAATGGGTGTTTCGTAATTCTGCATAATCTGCCCCAGGAGTTCTGCACGGGTCAGCATTGGAATATTCTTTTGGGCTGCGGCTGCATACTCCGGATTATCCGGATGAATTGCGGCTGTATATACGACCAGATCTGTTCCATCCTCTATATTAGATGCGCGCTGGCCATAGTATACGTTAACCCCTCTATCCTCCATCCATTTAGTCAGAGGCGATTCTTTTGCATCAGAACCGGAGATTTTAAAGTCACGGTCTATTAATATAGAAGCAAGACCGCTCATGCTGATTCCTCCGATACCAATAAAGTGTACATGGATAGGCTGCTTAAAATTTATTTCATACATATTGATACTCTCCTTATGAAAATCACTCTTTCACAGGCTGTGTGAAAGGCATTCTGTCATCATTATAACCTCATATGGATAAAAATTAAAGCATTTCTTGACATTATGGGGGATTAAATTTGAGGTTTTCTGATTAAAGGACGATTTCCCGGGTTCCGGTTGCCGTTACAAAGCTGGGTTTCGCAGCATGGAGGGGACTCTATGGGAGATCTGAAACACATTCTAAAAAAACACAATATTCGACGGTATTTTTATGCATTTTTAAAACAAAACAAAGAATCATGTAAAAATATGACAAAAGATCAAAGGAAAAACAAAGGGAAAATAGCATAAATGTAAAAGAAATGTCGAATGAAAAAAGTCGCTAGACAATATTTTGAGCTATTTCTTCTAAAATGAGAGAAAAAAATTTCAAAAAATTGTAAAATATGTTCACTATTTTGGAAAGATGTGGTATAATAAAAACTAACAATTTTATTTATGAGAAAATATGATTGTTAACGGGCTATAGATGCATCTGACATCATAGTACTATACTACAGCGAGAGGTGATAGCGTGATTAAAAAAGAGATGATTGCAATGTTACTTGCAGGAGGACAAGGAAGCCGTCTGGGCGTTCTGACAGCCAAAGTGGCAAAGCCGGCCGTGGCTTTCGGCGGAAAGTACCGTATAATTGATTTCCCGCTTAGCAACTGTATTAATTCTGGGGTAGATACAGTTGGTGTCCTGACACAATATCAGCCATTGCGGTTAAATACGCATATTGGAATTGGTATTCCCTGGGATTTGGATAGGAATATCGGAGGTGTAACAGTACTTCCTCCATATGAAAAAAGTGGCAACAGTGAATGGTATACGGGAACAGCAAATGCAATTTACCAGAACCTGGGCTATATGGAGAATTATAATCCTGACTATGTTTTAATTCTGTCAGGTGACCATATCTATAAGATGGATTATGAAGTAATGTTAGATTTCCACAAAGCCAGCAATGCCGACATCAGCATCGCAGTTATGCCCGTACCGATGGAAGAAGCAAGCCGATTTGGCGTAGTAGTGACAGATGATAATAACAGAATAACGGAGTTTCAGGAGAAACCGCCAGAACCAAAGAGCAATCTTGCGTCAATGGGTATTTATATTTTCTCATGGAAGGTATTAAAGGAAGCTTTAATCGCAATGTCTGATCAGAGTAATTGTGATTTTGGTAAACATATTATTCCGTATTGCCATGAAAAGGGAGATAAGCTTGTAGCTTATGAGTATAACGGCTATTGGAAAGACGTCGGAACATTAGGTTCTTACTGGGAAGCAAATATGGAACTGATCGATATCATTCCGGAGTTTAACTTATATGAAGAGTTCTGGAAGATATACACAAGCAGTGAAATTATTCCTCCGCAGTATATATCTTCTGAGTCGGTAATTGAAAGGTGTATCATCGGCGATGGTACAGAGGTTTATGGAGAGGTACATAATTCTGTCATTGGAGCCGGGGTAACGATCGGAAAGGGAGCTGTCATTCGTGACTCGATTATCATGAGGGGAACCAAGATCGGCGATGGTGCTGTTCTGGACCGCTCTATCGTAGCTGAGAACACGGAAATCGGACAAGGCGCAGTGCTTGGCATAGGCGAAGAAGTTCCAAACAAATTAAAACCAAATGTTTATTCTTTTGGTTTAGTAACGGTAGGTGAAAATTCTTATATTCCGCCAAATGTGAAAATCGGAAAGAACACAGCAGTGGATGGAATTACAAGAGCGGAGGATTATCCGGATGGCGTACTGGAGAGTGGAGAAACTTTAGTTAAGGCAGGTGAAGCGTGATGAGAGCGATAGGAATGATTTTAGCAGGTGGCAACAGTCACAGAATGGGAGATTTATCAAATAAGAGAGCCATTGCAGCAATGCCCATTGCAGGCAGCTATCGAAGCATCGACTTCGCGTTAAGTAACATGTCTAATTCTTCTATACAAAAAGTGGCGGTATTGACACAGTACAATGCGAGATCTTTAAATGAACATTTAAGTTCTTCGAAATGGTGGGATTTTGGAAGAAAGCAGGGTGGTTTGTTTGTATTTACGCCAACCATCACTTCTGATAATAGTTTCTGGTATCGGGGGACAGCAGATGCGATCTATCAGAATCTGGATTTTCTGAAGAAAAGCCATGAACCATATGTGATCATTGCATCCGGTGACGGTGTGTACAAGCTGGATTATAATAAAGTGCTGGAATATCATATTGAGAAGAAAGCGGATATTACAGTTGTATGCAAAGATATGGCTCCAAGCGAAGATATAACAAGATTCGGTGTCCTGAAAATGAATGAGGACAGCAGAATCGAAGAGTTTGAAGAAAAACCAATGGTTTCATCCTGGAATACTGTTTCTACCGGTGTATATATTATCCGCAGAAGACAGCTGATCGAATTGATCGAAAGATGTGCACAGGAAGACAGGCATGATTTTGTAAAGGATATTCTGATTCGCTATAAGAACCTGAAGAGAATCTATGGTTATAAAATGAAAGAATACTGGAGCAACATTGCTACGGTAGAGTCTTATTATAAAACAAATATGGATTTTCTGAAACCGGAAGTGAGAGATTATTTCTTCCGTCAGTATCCGGATGTATATTCCAAGGTTGATGATCTTCCGCCTGCTAAGTATAATCCGGGCAGTGAAGTGAAAAACAGCCTGATATCCAGTGGATGTATCATTAACGGGCATGTAGAAAATTCGGTGTTGTTTAAGAAGACTTTTGTGGGTGAGAATTGTGTGATTAAGAATTCCATTATCCTGAATGATGTATATCTGGGTGATAATACATATATTGAAAATTGTATTGTTGAATCCCGCGATACCATACGGGCGAATTCTTATCATGTTGGCGAGGACAAAATAAAAATTGTTATAGAAAAAAACGAACGCTACGTACTATAACATTTTAAATTACGACTATATATGGAAAGGGGCTAAAAGACATGAATATTACAGATGTCAGGGTACGTAAAGTTGCAAAGGAAGGTAAGATGAAGGCGGTAGTTTCAATTACAATTGATGATGAGTTTGTTGTTCATGATATCAAAGTAATTGAAGGAGAAAAGGGGTTATTTATAGCCATGCCAAGCAGAAAGGCATCCGACGGAGAATATAGAGATATCGCACATCCTATTAATTCCCAGACAAGAGACCGTATTCAGGGTATCATCCTGGATCAGTACGAGGCTGTTGTAGCAGCGGAACCTGAATCGGAAGAGGCAGCTTATTAATTTAGCAACGAAGATTTTATAGAAGTAAACCAGTATAGCACAAGGTAAAAAACGAAACATTGGTTATTTGCCGCATAGTTATGCAAGCAGTACAGGAAAAGAGAAAAGGTTATGTTTATACGCTCTGCTGTGGGAGGCAGGGCGTATTTTTTGTACATAAAAAACCCCCTGAAAATCAGAGGGCTGATAAGGGCATTATTGAAAGGATAAGAGATCGGGTTCTGTCTGTCCGATATGAAGATAAAGGGTATCTTTGTCTACCAGCGCAGTCGTTACACCCTGGCGGGAAACGCAGAATCCTGCAGCATACTGGGCGATCCTTACAGATTTCTCCAGGTCATAACCGTCGCTTAAATGGACAGCCAGTGCAGAAATAAAAGCATCGGCACCTCCGGTAGCATCCACCGCAGCGAAGTCCGCCGATGGAAAATACTTCTTCAGGTTTTCAGCCCGTACATAGCATCCGCCATGACCAAGGGTGATGATTACAACAGGCATTCCCCGTTTGTAAAAAAATTCTGCCTGCCCCTCAATGGTATCTATATGAGGGCAAAAAGTAGCAGCTTCCTGTTGGTTGGGAACAAAAATATCGGTGGTCCGGTAGAACACCTCCGGCAGCGTACTCAATGCCGATGGCTTTAGTATGGTTTTCGCAGAAGACTTTTTCGCCAGGGATGCGGCTTCCATAGCGGCTTCCATTGGAATATCCATGGAGAGCAATAAGTATTCGCAGCCTTCAAATAAAGCCTTTTGTGAGCGGACATCGTCTGCGGTCAGTCTGAGATTTGCACCGGGAATATAGGTGATGGTCACTTCCCCGTCTTTTTGCACATATACATAGGCTTTTCCGGTCTGAGAACCTGAATCCTTATAAATACCTTCCGTCAGAAGATGGTTCTGGCTCATTGCATCAAAGATAAGGGATGCATCAGCGTCGTTTCCCACCTTACCGATCAGGACAGCTTCATGTCCCAGCCTGGCAGATCCCATGGACTGATTCGTTCCTTTTCCGCCGGCACAGGAGGAAGAATTGGTGATCAGGGTAGATTTTCCTGTTTCCGGAAAACCATCCACGGTAAGGGTAACATCCGTATTGATACTTCCCAGCACCACAAACTTCCGGCCCCTGCAGGATGCAGGGGTATTGAGGCTTTCTTCATGATTTAACACATAGTATGCATCCAGAGAAATTCCAGGCTTGTCATCCGAATTCTTCTCACAGATATTGATCAGTGCACGGCAGGCCTCATATCCCAGATTCCAAAAGGGAATCCGATAGTTGGAAACGGGAGGAAAGTTAATGGAAGCCATATCGTCACCGCAAAGTCCAATCAAAGAAAAATCCGATGGAATATGGTAGTGCATCTTATCCAGCTGGCTGTACAGGGAAAGGGTTTCTTCTAAGTCACTGCTCACAACACCGGTGATTCCCCCGGATGTGAGAGAAGCCATGCAGGAAGAATCGGACAGATGTAAAGCCATTCCGTCATATAGCGAAAGATGATGGTCAAAGAGGCAGTTTTTCATCCCTTCCAATACCTGCAGTGAGCGGAAATTATTTTCCCGCATCAGGCAGCCTATTTTCTGATGTCTCCATTGAATCAGCTTTTCCGTACACAGGTACCCAAGTTTCTGGTAATCGATGGAATAAGTATCCACTGTAAACGCAGAATTTACATAAACCACAGGGATACCAGTATCGGTGAAATAATGTTCATGCTGCATACTTTCCTGATCTACCGGCTCCCATAACAGTCCGTCAATTTTATTTTTGCAGAGTGCGGTGATATGTTTTAACTCATCCATGGAGGAATGGCAGCTGTCAAAGATGAGGATGCTGTAACCTTTTTCCTGTGCTGCTTTTACAATTCCGTTCAGCATGGTTTTGAATCCGCTGCCATCCTGCAAAAGCACTCCCAGGAGGAATGTTTTCGCCATGGAGATATCTTTTACCGTGCCATACGGAGTGTAATTATATTCTTTTACAATTTCCAGCACCCTGTTTCTGGTGGCTGAATTAATATTCTGGTCTTTATTATTTACAATTTTGGATACCGTTGAAATCGATACGCCTGCCAAATTTGCAATTTCTTTAATTGTCATAAAACACCTCAGTCATTTTATTCCTGAATCAATTCCAGGTTTACAGATTTTTGTATTGTTTGTTATGTACCTATTATGGATGATGTAAACCATTTTGTCAATTTATTTTTTGTACAAAATGCACAGGAAAACATTTTGGAAAATAGTTTTATTTAACAAAAATAAAGATTTGGGTTGACATTTGAAAATTCCGCCGATATAATGTGCTCATAAGGAAAACATTTTAAGAAAATTATTTTCCTAAAGGAGGAAGGAAATTATGATAGTGGACAACGGATGGCTTGCGGGACAGTTAAACAGGCCAAAAGGAAAGGTTGATGTGGTACTTGATACGGATACTTATAATGAAATTGACGATCAGTATGCTCTGGCCTATCTGATTCAATCAGATGACAAGCTGAACCTGCAGGCTATATACGCAGCACCCTTTTCCAATAAGAAATGTGAATCCCCGGGAGAGGGAATGGAAAAAAGCTATGAAGAAATTCTGAAGGTTCTCAGCTTGATGGAAAGAGAAGACTTAAAGGAATTGGTCAAAAAAGGTTCCAGCCGCTACCTGGAAAATGAAACCGTTCCGGTGCAGTCAGAGGCGGCGGAAGACTTAATTAAAAAAGCGATGGAACATACACCGATGAATCCGCTGTATGTGGTAGCTATTGCCGCCATTACCAATGTTGTATCTGCCATTTTGATGGAGCCGGAGATTAAAGAGAGAATAGTGGTGGTATGGCTTGGAGGCCAGGCACACTGGTGGCCGGATAACCGGGAATTTAATCTGATCCAGGATATAGCGGCTGCCAGAGTCCTGTTTGGCTGCGGGGTACCCCTGGTACAGCTTCCTTGCATGGGAGTGGTATCCGGATTTCGCATCAGCGGACCGGAATTAATCCATCATCTGAAGGGAAAAAATAAAATCTGTGATTATCTGGTGGATGTAACGGTTAAGGAAGCGCTGGCTGATGGGGGGAATGTGACCTGGAGCCGCATTATCTGGGATGTGACCGCTGTGGCGTGGCTTCTGGACGAGGGGTTTGAGAGGGACTGCCTGGTTCACAGCCCGGTGCCGGAATACGATGACCGGTATGCTTTTGATACTACGAATCATCTGATCAAATATGTTTATGATATTAACCGGGACTATTTATTGGCTGATTTATTTCGGAAATTAACGGGCAGTCCGTACCGGCAGTGAAGACAGGTGTTTCTATGGAACAAAAGCTTATGAATAGCGAAAACAGGAGGAAAGAAAATGAAGAAAAAGTGGATAGCAGTACTTCTTACCATATCAATGGCAGGGGGGATGTTAACAGGATGCGGCAGTGGGGCAAAAGAAGTAAAACAGCAGGCAGCAGGAACGGAAACCGGAGCAGGGGGGAATAGCGGAGAGGAAAAGAAAAACGGCGGTGTGGTTACTTTGAAGGTGGCGGCTATGGCATTTAACGACCAGTCACTGGTTGAGGATGTAGAGCAGGCAGCCAATGAAATATTAAAAGATAAAGGGGTAGCTTTGGATATTACGTTTATCAACATTGGTTCCTGGCAGCAGCAGACAAATTTGCTGCTCACCGGAGGAAGCGATACGGTGGATATTCTGCCCTGGTATGGAACGCCTCTGGCTACTTATGTAAATAACGGACAGGCGTTGGAGCTGGACGAACTGCTGGACCGGTACGGTGAAGGGATCAAAAAGGAGATTCCGGAAGATATGCTGGAGCTTGGACGTGTGGATGAAAATATCTACGGCATATATACAGACAGAGAAGTGGCAAACAGCTATGGTATCTGGATGAGGAAAGATATTCTGGACGAGACGGGAATTGATCCCGCCGATATTAAAACGCTGGAAGACTGTACTGCTCTGTTCGCAAAGGTAAAAGAACTGTATCCGGATATGGAATGTTTAAGCGGGGGGCAGGCAGGAACGCTGCAGACGAATACCTGGGGCTGGGATCAGATCAGTGATGCCAATAATCTGGGCGTTATGCTGGACAACGGGCAGTCCGGAGAAATTGTAAACCTGTATGAATCCGGTGAATATGAAGATTATGTGCGGCTTATGAGAAAGTGGTATGAAGCGGGATACATCTCTCCGGATGTACTGAGCAAGAGCGATGACCCCTCCGTAACCATGAGGGCGGGCAAGCTGTTTTCTGCACTTTCCCATTTGAAACCATTGTTTGGAGAGCAGCAGGCGAGAATAACAGGATGTGAAATCGAAGTAATCGAGCTGCGTCCCGCTTCGCTGCAGACGCAGACGGTTCAGGGTATGATGTGGGGTATATCCGCTTCTACCAAACACCCGGAAGAAGCCATGATCTTACTGAATGAAATGTACACCAATCCCCAACTGGCCAATATACTTATCAATGGGATTGAAGGAAAAAGCTATATATACACAGATGATGCAAAAAAAATGGTTAACTTTCCGGAAGGCATAAATGCATCCAATACGCCGTATACTGCACAGTCCTGGATCTGGCCCAATGCTTTTGAAACTCCGGTATGGGAACCTTATCCAAAAGATTACTGGCAACAGATTGAAGATTTTAATAATACGGCGCTTCACTCAAAAGCATTGGGCTTTGTACCGGATACATCGGAGATTACCAATGCGATTACAGCCTGTACCAATGTGGTGGCAAAGTATAATCCGTCTTTAATGGCGGGAGCTGTAGATGTAGATGAAAGTCTGGCGAAATTCCGTGAAGAACTGAAAACAGCCGGAATTGATAAAATTATTGAAACGAAATCCAGACAATACGAAGAATGGAAAGCAAAGTAACAATAGAGGGAAGCGAGGAGGAGCCATGGATAACACCGCTGTTGGAAAGCAAAAGCCGAAAAAGAAAAAATTTACTGTACTCCTGAAACGCTATTGGCCTTTTTATTTGATGATGGCACCGGGACTGATATACCTGGTCATCAATAACTACCTGCCTATGCTGGGGCTGGTAGTGGCTTTTAAAAAGGTGGATTACCGTCTGGGAATCTTAAACAGCCCCTGGGTAGGGCTGGATAACTTTGAATACCTGTTTAAGACATCCGATGCCTGGATTATTACCCGCAATACGATTTGCTATAATTTTGTCTTTATTTTGCTGGGAACTGTGGTGTCCATAGCTGTGGCTGTTCTGCTCAATGAGATCAGGGGCGTTAAGAAGAAGAAAGCTTACCAGACACTGATCCTGATACCCTATCTGATTTCCACCGTTGTAATCAGTTATCTGGTATATGCATTTCTCAGTGCGGAGTCTGGATTTATCAATAATGGTATTCTGCAGAAACTGGGAATGGACCCGGTTGCCTGGTACAGTGAGAAAAAGTACTGGCCGTTTATACTGGTAATTGTGAATCTGTGGAAGGGATTCGGATACAGCTGTATCATTTATTATGCAACAATTCTGGGCATCGATGGTTCTCTTTATGAGGCGGCAGTTATGGACGGTGCCAGCAGATGGCATCGGATAAAGGATATCGTGCTGCCTTCCTTAAAGGGCACTATTATTACGCTGACACTTATGAGCATAGGCAGAATTTTCTACTCTGATTTTGGACTGTTCTTCCAGGTACCTATGAACAGCGGCCCGCTGTTTGATGTGACAAATACGATTGATACCTATGTATACCGGGGGCTGCTTCAGTTAAACGATGTAGGGAGGGCTTCTGCAGCAGGATTTTATCAGTCACTGGTAGGATTTGCAATTGTTCTTTTGGCAAACTTCATCGTTCGAAAGGTAGAAAAAGAGAATGCACTGTTTTAACTTTGACAAAGGGAGATTACTATGGTAGATAATAAAAAAGGTTTTCATATTACAATTAATATAGTCATGATTCTATTGTCGCTATGCTGTTTGCTGCCGTTCATTCTGTTGGTGGTTTCCTCTTTTACGGATGAAGCAGCGCTGATACGGGATGGGTATTCTTTTTTTCCTAAGGCATTCAGTCTGGATGCATATCTGTATATTTTCTCAGGTTCAGCCAAGATTTTAAAGGGATACGGTATTACGGTGTTTATCTCCATTGTGGGTACAGACATCGGGATATTGATGACAATCCTCCTTGCCTATCCCCTTTCCAGAAAAGAACTGCCGGGAAGAAACTGGATATCATTTTTCATCTTTTTCACGATGTTGTTCAACGGAGGGCTGGTGCCGTCTTATATGATCTGGTCCAATACCTTCCATATAAGAGATACTATGTGGGCGCTGCTGCTTCCCAATCTCCTTATGAACGCGTTTAATATAATTATGATGAGAAATTACCTGAAGGCAAATGTTCCCGATGAGATCATAGAGGCGGCGAAAATAGACGGAGCAAATGAGTTCAGAATACTTTTTAAGGTGGTATTCCCCATGTCGGTGCCAATGGTGGCAACCCTTGGGCTGATGGTAGGGCTGGGATACTGGAATGACTGGCAGAACGGGTTGTATTACATTGCCAGCCGTACAGAGCTATATTCCATTCAGAATATATTAAACCGTATGCTCCAGGATGCCCAGTTCCTGGCAAGCGGACAGGCAGGGGGAAATGTGGGCGAAATGGCAGCCAGTCTGCCAAGTGTGGGAATCAAGATGGCGATTGCAGTAGCTGGCATTCTTCCGGTAATGTTAATCTATCCCTTTGTGCAGCGGTATTTGGTAAAGGGGATTACGATTGGAGCCGTTAAGGGCTGATCAGGGAAGAAGATCAGTTTGGAATTATAAGAAAAAGATAGCAGAAATGAAAGCAAATTTCTTTTCGAAAACAGTGGATAAGATAGGCTGTTAGAGGAAGAGAGGGACCTTCATTACAGCTATCTTTTTTTGTTGTATCACTTATAATTCTTAAAAAAATTGCCGGATTCATAGCTGCGGAACATGGGCGTTTCTTTGTAATTCCGGTTAAAGGTAATTGTTATGAATAAAATGATCATATAAATAATAAATATTCATATAAAAACATTGAAATGAACTTAAAAATGTAGTAATATAAACATATCAAATGAAACGAACATAATAATAATGAATTATATGAATATTTTAAGGAGGAACAGTAAATGAGCAAAGTGGATGAGATCACGAGAGAAAATTGGATTTTGGGAGCGTTTCCGGAATGGGGAACATGGCTGAATGAAGAAATTGATGCAGAGAAAGTGGAAAAAGGCACCGTAGCCATGTGGTGGCTTGGCTGCACCGGGATTTGGGTTAAGTCAGAGGGCAATGCAAATATTGCGATTGACCTTTGGTTCGGCAATGGAAAAAGAACAAAGAAAAAACCATATATGGATGAATACCACCAAATGAGAAATATGACTGGCGGCAGACTGATGCAGCCAAATCTGCGTGCGATGCCGATTGTTTATGATCCGTTTGCAGTAACAACAGTGGATGCAGTATTATCTACACATTATCACAATGATCATATCGATCCTTTTTTTGCAGCGGCAGTTCTGAAAAACTGTAAAGATGACGTACCATTTATCGGGCCTTTAGAAAGTGTGAACAAATGGCTCAGCTACGGTGTTCCAAAGGAGCGCTGTAAAATTGTGAAGCCCGGAGATGTAGTGAAAGTCAAAGATGTGGAAATCGTTGTTCTTGATTCTTTTGACAGAACCTGTATCGTTACGGCTGAAAAACCGCTTGCAGGGATCTGCCCGACGGATATGGATGATAAAGCGGTTAACTATCTGATCAAAACCCCGGGTGGAAATATCTACCACAGCGGAGATTCGCATTATTCTGTTTATTATGCGAAACATGGAAAAGATCATAAGATAGATGTAGCATTTGGCTCTTATGGAGAAAATCCGGCGGGAAATCAGGATAAGATGACTTCGGTAGATATTCTGAGAATGGCTGAAGCGCTGCAGACGGAAGTAGTTATTCCATTTCATTATGATGTATGGACGAATTTTAAAGCAGATCCGGCTGAAATTATGATGTTGTACAATTTCAAAAAACATGTGCTGGATTATAAGTTTAAACCATTCATCTGGGATGTTGGCGGCAAATTTATCTATCCGAACGATAAAGATAAACTGCAGTACCATTACCGCAGGGGATTTGAAGATTGCTTTGCGGATGAACCGAATGTTCCGTTTAGAAGTGTACTGTAAATATAGTCTGTAAAATTACAGGATAAGTGGATATGGTAAACGATTGTATTTTGTTGTAAAGTACTATATGTGTGTATAATAGCTGCAACTAATATTTTATAAGAAACATTAGCGTAGTAAGAATATTGCGGGAAAGAAGAGAGGTAGGTAAGTATTATGTTATTAAAGGAATTAGCAGATCAGAACAGAGTATGTTTTCATCAGAAATTTGATACCTGGGAAGAGGCGGTGGCAGCGTCCTGTCAGCCGCTGCTGGCGGATGGTTCTATCGAACAGGCATATGTGGATTCGGTAATTGCATGTGTAAAGAAATACGGTCCTTATATTGTATTTGCTCCCAATATTGCAATGCCTCATTCACAGGAGGGAGCAGTAGGAGTAAATGACACGGCGGTATCCTTTATGAAAGTAGAAGAGCCGGTACATTTTGAAGAAGGAAATCCGGAAAAGGATGCCAGATTATTCTTCGTGCTGGCATCCAAAGATCATACCATGCATATGCAGAATATGGAGAAGCTTGCAAATATGCTTTTGACAGCTGATATCATGGATGCGCTTTTGGAAGTGAAAAGTGTAGAAGACCTGCTGGCATTGGATGAAAAATACTCCGGATTATAAAATTATGACGAGAAATTTGTTTTATTCAAACTGGGAAGATGCAAAGAATAAAATCCAAAACAGCGCAGGTGTGATCCTGACTCTGGGATCAGTGGAAGAACATGGATTTCACCTTCCGATGGGAACGGATACAATCATTGCGGAAGCACTGGCGGAAGAAATCTGCAGGCGCCAGAATCTGTATTTTTATCCTTGTGTTACTTATGGGCAGGTATGGTCTGCACGGGATTTTGAAGGGACTGTATCCATTTCTTCGGACTGTCTGAAAGAATATTGTGTACAGGCTGCAAAAAGTATACAAAGAGCCGGGGCGAAGCGGTTATTTATATTTTCCTTTCATAACGGCAATCATAAAGTAATTACAGAGGTACTGCGCATCTTAAAGGATGAGGACAGCAGGCCGGAGGCATACCATATATCACTGTCGGGAATCGAAAAAAACGTAGAGGATATTTTAACTACACCCCTTTGGAATGGCAAGGTGTGGCATGCAGGTGAATTAGAAACGTCTCTCATGCTGCATCTAAGACCTGAGTTAGTCCATATGGAGAAAGCCACCTGCGAATTTCCGGAAGTACCAAAGGCATATGCCCTGTCGGCGGTCCCCTGGAAAAGCTTTTTGAAATCCGGAGCATTTGGAGATGCATCCAGTGCCACGGCTGAAAAAGGCGGTCGTTTATATGAACGAATGTGCAATGAACTCAGCAGTCAAATAGAAGAAGTTATAAAAGCTATGGGAAACTGAGTAATAAAGGAGGTGGATTAGGTGGGGGATATTAAATTAATTGTCTGCGATCTGGATGGAACGCTTTTGAACAGCAAGAAGAAGATAAGCAGCTATACCAGAAAGGTACTGATGAAAACAAAGGAGCTTGGAATCCATATTTGTTTTGCGTCCGGCAGAGATGAGCAGATGATGGCAGTATATAGTAAATGCATTGGTGGATGCAGCTATATGCTTTCGAATAACGGGGCTCTGGTACGTGACACCACAGGAAACATCTTATATGAAGCAGCATTGGAGAAGCCGGATATACAACAGATCCTGGCTTTTCTTACGCAGCGGCAGATGGTTTTCATGATGTATACAGCTCAGACGATGTATTTTTCAAATGACAGTGAGAAGCTGAAAAAACGCATTACTAATTATGAAAAACTGTCTGAAGAATTGGGATATCCAATGAAACTGGCAGCAGAATCTATTACGGCAGATGATATAAACCGGAATTTTGATGATGTTGCCAAGATCGTTGTTTATGAAGACGAAGAGATGCAGATGAATGGATTTTTGGATTTTGCCAAGAATCTGGAGAATGTTCATTGTGAGTCTACCGGATATGGCCTCCAGGGAGCTTTTCATAAGTCAGTTTCAAAAAGAACGGCACTCTTTAAAATTATGGGGCATCTGGGAGTTGATAAGAGCCAGGTATGTGTGTTCGGCGATTATGACAATGACCTCAGTATGTTTGAATGCGCAGACCGCAGAATTGCTATGGGCAACAGTATTGGGTGTCTGAAAGAAGCAGCAAGTGATATAACCCTTAGTAATGATGAGGATGGTGTGGCAGTTTATCTTGAAAAAGAACTGGATTTATGAAAGTAATAATTATAAATGAACGAAATGACAAAATATATGAATGTTTAGAGGGTAAAAATATCATTAAAGTATAAAATAATCATATAATAATGAAATAATCATAAAAATCAATTGACATATTTCATAAAAATAATTATAATAAGCATATAAGTTAAAGCATATTACACACGATAACGATTGTCCAGGGTGGGGCGGATAAGAGGGACGTGGAAATACGAAAGGAGAGGGATTATGCTAAACTATATTTTGGATTTACTTTTGAAACAAATTTTCGGCCAGCCATTTTTACTTATGGCAATCATCGTTTTCATTGGTTACGTTGCAATGAAGCAAAAGTTCTCTAAGGCTATTACGGGGGCTGCGAAAGCTTCAATCGGTGTTATTGTAATGGGGATGGGATCGGGCGCCCTGATTGCAAATTTTGGTAAGTTACTTACAGCATTACAGAATGCAACCGGAATTCAGGGTGCGGGCCTGAATACTTATCCTACGATGACAGCAGCTTACGAAAAGATGGACAAGATTTTAGGGGATGGAACAGGAGCTTCCTGGGGGATTTATACGTTACTGGTTGCTTTTATCCTGAACCTGGTATTGGTTGCACTTCGTAAATTTACTAAGATCCGTGCCGTTTATTTAACCGGTAATGCAATGATTGTACAGGCTGGTATCAGTACTTACATTGTTTGGAGGTTCTTAGGACTTGGCATGATCCCTACCGTATTAATTGCAGCAGCAGTAACAGCATTGTACTGGGGTGTCTGTTCTACACTGCTGATTAAACCTACTCATGAGATAACAGGAGCAGACTTTACAATTGCCCATCAGCAGATGGTTGTCAGCTATATTGCATATAAAGTTGCTCCAAAACTGGGACATCCGGATAAAGACGATATTGAGAAGAAGAAAATGCCGGAATCTCTGAATTTCTTACAGGATAACGTTATTGCAACGGCGCTCGTAATGTTTATTTCCACAGCGATTATTTTCCTGGTTATCGGCGGCGACCAGATCGACTGGCTCAGAAGTGCAGACGGATTGAACCAGGGCGGACTGAAGAACAACATTGTATTCCTGGTATGGATTGGTATCACACTGACTGCAAACATCGTTGTTCTCTTATATGGTGTTCGAATGTTTGTAGGTGAATTAATGATCTCCTTTAAGGGTATTTCTGAAAAACTGCTTCCTGGTGCGGTTGCAGGTGTTGACTGTGCTGCGATATTTGCATTTGCACCGAAGTCAGTAGTGCTGGGACTCCTCTTTGGAGCATTGGGACAGTTAATCGGACTTGGCGGATTATTAATTTTTAAATCCCCGATATTCCTGGTACCCGGATTTATACCGTTATTCTTTGATAATGCTACGATCGCAATCTTTGCAAATAAGTTTGGAGGCTGGAAAGCAGCAGGCGTCATTTGTACCGTAAATGGTATTATCCAGATTTTGGGTTCGGCACTGGCGGTTCAGATGCTGCAGCTTACATGGTGGCAGGGAAGTGCCGATTATGCAACACTTTGGGTGGCAATTATTGCCATATTCAAAGGTATCGGCCATTTATTTGGAATACCGATTGCAGGTTAGTTTAAACAGGGTTAGAATAAAAAGTGACAATTATAAATAAGCAAATTGCTGAAAGGAGCAAAAGAGATGTTAAATATTTTATGTGTATGCGGAAATGGAATGGGAACAAGTACAATTTTGAAAATCAGTGTGAAGAAAATCTGTGATCAGAACAATATTGATGCAACAGTAGAGTCATGTTCATTCGGAGAGGCACTCTCCTATATTACAACCACAGATATCGTATTAACAAGTCCGGAGTGGGCAGGAATGCTGCCGCCAAGCAATGCGGTAATTGCAGAAACAAAGAATCTGATTGATACAAAGGCAGTAACAGAAACTTTATTAAACGCAGTAAAAGAACATTTTCCAAATGAAATAAAGTAAGGAAGGTAAGGAGACAGATATGACAGGATATGAAATTATAAAAGGAAACATTAATTTTACAGGACCGGACCGAATCGGACTTCGTTTTGACCGCATTGCCGGGAAGGGTGATGTATGTCGTATCTTTGTCCTTCCACCGAAAGATAAAAGGCCAAAAGGCAGGTATTCGGTTTCTAAGAAAGTACGTCCCGCCAATGGGGAATATGATGAATGGGGATGCCTGTGGGAAAGTGATGATGCAACCGGTTCCGATATGGGACAGGTAACTAATATTCCCATTGAAGAATGGGAGGACATGGAAGACTATGTAATTCCTGACCCTAAGGCAGAAGGACGGTTTGACGGACTGGAAGAGGCTCTGGATAAGGCGGAGGAAGCCGGACTGTATGTACAGCTTAACAGCCCGCAATGTATTTTTGAAAGAATGCATTTCTTAAGAGGTTTTGAAAATACGCTGATGGACTGCCTGATTGAGCCGGAAGAAATCGAAGCTATGGCTGTAAAACTGGCTGATTATCAAATAGGAATTATAGAAGAAGCTTACCGCCTTGGAAAAGGCAGAATCCACTGCTATGATACCACAGATGACTGGGGAACACAGAATAACCTGATGATATCTCCCAATGTTTTCCGTGAAATTTTTAAGCCGCAGTACAAAAGGATCTTTGACAAAGCCCATGAGTGCGGTATGGATATCCGATTCCACACCGATGGTAAAATCAATGATATTCTGGAAGACCTGATCGAACTGGGAGTTGATATTATTAATATTCATCAGCCAAGGCTGGTGGGTATTGATGAGGTATCAGAAATTGCAAAGGGAAGAATCTGCTTTGAAGCGGCAATTGACATCCAGGCCACGCTGCCTACCGGTGACAAAGCGCTGATTGAACAGGAAGCAAAAGAACTGATAGAAAAATGGGCAACACCTAAGGGCGGACTGATTGGTGTAGAATACGGATATCTGGATGCCATTGGAACAACCAGGGAATCTATGCTGTATGCCCTGGAATGTTTTGAAAAATACGGGAATTTTAAGCAGTAAATGAATATGGAACAGGGCGGCGTTTTTTAAATGCCGCCCTGTAATTATTTAGCAGGAGTATATTTGACGGTAATTATTCTATATGAAAAGAAGTGCTTGACGCTTATATGAAATGTTCATATAATTGGAGATATATCATGGGTTATTAAACAGGTATAGAAAACTAAAGGAGAGCGTGTTATGAAACGAAGCCGGGCATTAGTAGATAATCGAAGAAAGAAATTATTAGAAGCCCTGAAAAGTAACGGGTCAGTGAAAGTGGGGGATCTGGCCGAGGAATTTCAGGTTTCACCGCTTACAATCCGCAGGGATCTCCAGTATCTGGAGGATCACAAGAAATTAGAGCGTTTTTATGGAGGAGCTACGGTAAGCGGCGAAGACGATGAGATCGTCACTCAGGAAGACGAGATAAAAATGTACCGCAAGAAAATTGCACAGTATGCAGCATCACTGGTCGAGGATGGAGATACTATTTTTATCAATACCAGCTCTACGGCATTACAGATGATTAAATATATCAGAGATAAACGTGTTACCGTAATCACTAATAACGGTAAAGCAATCTTTATGGAGCACTCTTCTAAAGTGTCTGTCATTTTAAGCGGCGGAGAGCTTCGGGAAATTAAGGAAGCTATGGTAGGAGAGTTTGCCACGAATAATATCAGCAAGGTGACTGCTAAGAAAAGTTTCCTGGGCTGCAGCGGGTTATCAGTGGAGAGTGGTATGACTACGGAGATCTTAAGTGAAGTAAACATCAATGAACTGATGTTAAACCGTGTAACCGGTACATCCTACATATTGGCTGATTACAGCAAGCTTGGGCGTAACAGCAGTTTCGTTAGCTGCCCCACAGAACGGATCATCAATATTATTACAGATGAAAAGGCGCCTCAGAATATACTGGATGGATTTCAGGAAAATAATATTAATATTTTTCAGGTGAGAAGGGATATGGAATTGTAGAAGGTAAAGAAAATGGATATGTTACACTCGTTTGAAAAGAAGGAGTGCGTAAACAGAAGGTTCTATATGGGTTAGACCGTTTTTGGTCTGAATATAGGAAACAGGCTGTTTATGCACTCTTTTTTAAAGAAGAGAACAAATATAAATTAAAATGTTCATAAAAATATTGAAATATATCATATAATTAAGAACATAATGATTGATTTGCGGATAATTATATGATATAATGAACGTATAAAAAGAAAGGGGCGGGTTTTATGATTATTTTGAACTATGCGGTATGTGTATTGTTGATAGGGTGTCTTATTGGGGAAGCTTACTTTATTATCCGGAGAAATAAAACAATTGTAAAAAAGGGAAAAGATGACTTCTTCACCTATGCGCTGGTTATGTTCTTTGCTCTTTTGATTTTCCCGATTACTACAGCTAACAGCATGATTGAGGATTTTCGTAATATCCTGGTGCTGGTTACGCTTTTTGCATCAGCGGGAATTAAAAGAGGACTATCTGAAAATGGTGTGGAAAAGATATGTTATACCATTCCATGGAATCAGATAAAGGAGATCCGGATTGATTCTTTTCAGTACTCCAAGATGCAGATTATCTGTGTGACACAAAAGAGAAAGTATAAGCTTTTATTTAGCAAATACCAGTTAAAAGATATTCTTAGAGAGCTGGAAAAACATGTTTCTAACATCTATATCCAGAGTTCGCTGGATGATGTTTTGAAAATGAAAAAAGCAAAGGCATAAAGGTGTTTCAAACAGAATATAAGTGGAAATTAAAATGAAAATTAGAATGAAACTTAAAATGAAATTTTAAATGAAACTTTTAAATAATGAATATAAAATAATGAAAACAAAGGAGAAGATACAAATGGTTAGCGAAAAAATTACAGTTATTAACAAGTCAGGATTACATTTAAGACCGGCAGGAGAACTTTCTAAAATTGCAGCAAAATGTCCATCAAACATCACACTGGTAAAAGGCGAAAAGCGTGTAAATCCCAAAAGTGTCTTGATTCTGATGAGTGCCGGAATCATGTGCGGGGATGAAATTACGGTAGAGTGTGACGGAGAAACGGAAGAACAGGATTTAAAAACAATTTTAGCTGCAATTGCTAGTGGTTTAGGAGAATAGGGGATAGGAATGAAAACGATACAGGTTGAAAAGACTTCTTCCAAAGGAATTGTTATGGGGCAGGTATTTCGAAAAGAAGACCAGGATTTGTCACCGGAATGCTATGCTGCAATAGATTATGAGGAAGAAACAAAAAAATATGAAACTGCTGTAAATGAGGTGATTAAAGAGTTAGAGCCTCTGGCAGAAGAATCGGATATTTTTTCTGCGCACCTGGAATTGGCAAAAGATATAGCCCTTATGGAAGGTGTTCTGGATAAAATCAATAATGGTAAAGAAAATGCTCAGATGGCATTAGCACATACGGCAGAAGAATATTGTGCCATATTTGAATGTATGGAAGATGAATACATGAGAGAAAGGGCAGCGGATATTAAAGATATCAGAAACAGGTTGATGCGTAAATTAAAGGGACTTCCGGACAGTGATTTTGATGCAATCCAGGAAAAAGTAATTTTAGTTGCATCAGATCTGGCTCCTTCGGACACTGCAAAACTAAATCTGGACTATATTCTGGGATTTATAACGGAACTGGGCGGAGTTACCAGCCATGTTTCCATTATGGCAAGAAGCCTGGGGCTGCCTGCGCTGGTGGGCGTAAAGGGGATTCTGGAACATGCGTCTTCCGGTGACTTTTTGATCATGGATGCATCTGAAGGGAAGATCATTGTAGAGCCTGACAGGGAACAGATAGAAGAATATCAGGTGAAGGCAGAAGAATTTGCAAAGCATCAGAAAGAACTGGAGGCCCTGAGCCACCTTCCAGCTATAACGTCTGATGGCAGAAGTGTCAAGGTATGTGCCAATGTAGGAAGCATTGAAGATGTAAAAAATGCCGTAAAAAACCATATTGATGGTATCGGATTATTTAGAAGTGAATTTTTATATATGGAAAATTCTCATTTTCCAACAGAAGAAGAACAGTTTGCGGTATATAAAGAAGCTGCGGAACTGGTGAAGAGTGAACTGATTATCCGGACGCTGGACATTGGCGGGGATAAAGAACTTCCTTATTATGTATTTGAAAAAGAAGAAAATCCATTCCTTGGCTGGCGTGCGATTCGTATTTCATTAGAAATGGAGGATATGTTCAAAGATCAGCTGAGAGCACTTCTAAGGGCAAGTGCATTTGGAGATATCCGGATTATGTATCCTATGATTATTTCTATGGAAGAGCTGAATAAAGCAAATGAACTGTTAGAGGTCTGTAAGACGGAATTAAAGGCGGAGGGACTGGCTTATAAAGAAGATATCAAAGTGGGAATGATGATTGAAACGCCTGCATCTGTGATGTGTGTGGAAGAATTTGCAGCCCATGTGGACTTCTTCAGTATAGGGACAAACGACCTTACCCAGTATTTATTGGCAGTAGATCGTGGAAATAAAAAGATTGCGTCCCGGTATACTTCGTTTCATCCGGCAGTAGTGAAAGCGATCCAGCGGATTATTCAGGCCGGTCATGCACACCAGATTCCAGTTGGTATGTGCGGGGAATTTGCAAGTGATGATAAAGCAACGGAGATGCTTCTTGGAATGGGACTGGATGAATTCAGTATCTCAGCCGGTGAAGTGGCAAATATTAAAAATGTAATCCGAAACAGCAGCTATGAAGAGGCAAAACAGACTGCATTTAAGGCTGTATCGGCATTTACGATCCGTGATGTAATGGATGCACTACAGTAAAGAAACCGCTTATTCGTCAGAGGATAAGCGGTTTCTTTTGCAGCTATACGCACGATTAAGAATTGTGCTCTTTAACGGAGAGCATTGTTTAATTCCAGAATCTTCCTGGCGGCATAATGGTCGATAATCAGTGTGTTGATATATCCTCCCCGGACAGCTCCCAGAACGGCTTCTGCCTTTTCCTCCATGCCAGCCACACAGATTACTTCGTTTACATTTTTAATATCCGCCAGATCAATACCGATCATTTTCTGGGAAAGGCTCGTCAGAATTTCCTGTCCCCGGATATCATAGAAGTGTCCTCCGATATGTCCGATGGCGCCTTTTGCGGAAAGCTTTTCAAGTGATCCGGGCTGGATGAAATCCTTCCAGGACTTAGAGGCGATGGAACCGACGCTGGTCAGAATAACATTCGCACGCCGGGCCAGATTCAGAGTTTCCTTAATATTTGGCTCCTGAATCAGACTTTCCTGAAGGCTTCGTGACTTCACGAAAAGCGGAGCATAGATATAATGGTAGGTGCCTCCGTAGGAAGCCGCTAGTTCTTTAGAGAGATCCAGGGAATCACGCTCCGGTTTGTGGGTGATTGCAGCGCCCATTATGGGAACAACCGTTAGGGGGATATTTTTACTGGTTTTAATGGCCTGAACCGTATGGTATACCGTATTTCCCCAGGACATTCCCAAAATAGTATTTTTATTAATAATAGAGTCCAGATAATAGGCAGCAGCTTCTCCCAGCTTTTGCAGTACTAAGGAAGAATTCTGCTCCTTTACAGAGATAATCCGGACATGCTTCAGAGAAAATGTATTCATAAATTCCTGTTCCAAAGAACTGTTCCTTTCCCAGGGTTCATGTATGGTAATCTCCACCACGCCAATCCTGCGGGCTTCTTTTAACATCCTGGAAATCTTAGAACGGGAAGTATAGAACCGGTCTGCTATTTCATTCTGGGTCATTTCAGAATTGTAATAAAGATTTGCTACGGCAGAAAGAAAATTCCATTTCTCCGTATCATTCATCATTTCGTAATTTTTCACATCATCCACCTCATGCAACTCCTTTCCAATCTGTTCTCGTGGTTAATTTCTAATGATTATATTAGCAATTATGAGGGGGTTTGTAAAGGAGATCTGATCTGTATAATCATCAAAAACCAAATCATATGTAAAAAGGGAGAGCCACAAGCTCTCCCTTCAATGTCCCTTATTTTTGTCCGTAATATGCACCCGTCCCATGTTTCCGCAGATAATGTTTATCCTGGAGTACCTGAGGTGCCGGTTTTATGGCTGGGTTTAAAGTTTCGGTACGGTAAGACATTTTCGCTATTTCTTCCAATACCACTGCATTGTGCACCGCATTAGCTGCGTCTGTTCCCCAGGTGAAGGGCCCGTGGTTGTTACAGAGAATACCTGGAACGGACATTACGTTTTTGGCAGAAACGGTTTCTATGATAACTAATCCGGTGTTCTTTTCATAAGCAGAATTAATTTCTTCCGGTGTCAGACTTCTGGCACAGGGGATTTCTCCGTAGAAATAATCCGCGTGGGTGGTTCCGTAGCAGGGAATGCCTCTTCCGGCCTGAGCCCAGGAGGTTGCCCAAGGAGAATGGGTATGTACAATACCGCCGATTTCGGGATAAGCTTTGTACAATTCCATATGTGTAGGCGTATCTGAGGAAGGATTATAGCCACCCTCTATTTTATTTCCGTTCAGATCCATAACCACCATGTCCGAAGGAAGCAGTTTATCATAATCCACACCGCTGGGTTTAATTACAAACAACCCTTTTTCCCGGTCGATGGCGCTTACATTGCCCCAGGTGAAGGTAACAAGATTGTATTTTGGCAGAGCCATATTTGCTTCGTATACTTTTTGCTTTAATTCTTCTAACATTTTTGTCTCCTTTATAACCAGGCTGGTATTATAAATTACACTCTGGAGCCTGTATATTCGTGATGGTATAACGTGCTACTTCATCGATTTCCCGGTTAGTGGATATGAGAATATCCTGATTGTTATGTGTAAAGTGCATAACATTTGCAGGGCCGCAGTCCCTGTCCAGAATATCAGCATGATAACAGCCGTCTTCTTTATGATAAGTAAATGCAATTAAATTACGTTCACCCTGGCGATGGCCAATGATTGCAGTAGGACCGCATGCCAGCATGCCTCCCCAGATTGCATGTGTAAATGGGGATTTGACCGGATATTCGTACACCGGTGTAAAGACATCATCTATCTTTTTATAGATCCTTATGGTGTCACCGTGAAATGGAGAGAGTACCACTAATTCTTTGCTGCCGTCAGAATCCAGATCAATTAATACCGCATCACTTGCAGGCGTGTCCAGAAGACTTAATATCCTCCAATCTTCTCCCGGATTTGCAGGGGGGTAAAATTGAAATACACCCTGTTCGCATGAGATAACACAGGTCTGGATATCGTCCATAGGCACTTTATAATAGCCATGATTTTTCAGCATTCCATCTTTCAGTACGGTCATGGGCAGCTGGCGTTCCTCGTTATACAGGCTTAAATCACCGGGGAGTTCTGCAGCATAAACTTTACCCGGCATGGACCAGTCATCTTTGTATTCGTGGCCGGATTTTAAGGTACATGCAATCAGATAAAAGGTGCCATGGCTTTCTATAATATCAAAACGATGAACATGGGGAAGACAGACCAAGGTGCGGATGTCCCATGTCCCGTTTTCTGTGGGAGTGGCAACTACGATTTTGGCTTCTTTTGAGTCATTTGGTGAGTAGAACTTATGGGTAGCAAGAAACTGGCCGTTTGTGCCGGGAACCTGCACCATGGACATTACACCGCCTGGCTCGTTCCACACGGTTGCTTCTTCATTACCTTCCGGATCAAATAAAATGCAGCGGTCCGTTTTTTCAGCAGCCACTAAAAAATGCTGGCTGCCATTATAAGTCAAAGGGGCAATCGAATAACATTTAGTAAGATTTGAAATTACTTTTTTTTCTGCTTTTAACATACGTTGCTGTCCTCCATGGTTTTTATATTCTAGAGCGTGTTTGTAAGTAACCCTGCCTGTTTCATTTTGTCTTCTACAAAAATTCTGGCATCCTTGATATTTTTTACAGCATCTTCAAAACTGTTGTTTATGGAATTATCTGCCCACATTTCGATTAAGAACATTCCGGAATAACCTAATTCCTTTAACTTCCGGAATATATCTGTAAAACGGACGCAGCCTTCTCCGAAGTTCACACATTTAAAGATGCCCGGTTTGGTTTCTTTTACATGTATGGCTACAATGTCGGCAAATCCAAGTTCTAATTCGCCTTCCACATCGCTGCTGAAATTGCTGAGATTCCCCATGTCAGGATAAATCTTGAAATAAGGGGAAGGGATTTCTTTTAAATAATGCATCGCACGAACAATGGTGCCTACGAATTTCGTATCCATGATCTCCATAGCCAATATAACGCCGGCTCTTGCCGCCATGGCTACGGATTGCTTCATGCCGTCCAGAAAAAGAGCTTTTGTTTCTTCGTCTGACTCTTCGTAGTACACATCATAGGTTGCCAGCTGGATACAGCGGATGCCTAATTTTACGGATAAAAGAATAGCTTTTTCCATAATTTCAAATGCTTTTGCGCGGATATGAGGGTCTTTGCTGCCAAAAGGATATTTCCGGTGGCCGCTTAAACACATGGTGGGAAATGAAATCCCGGTCTGCTCCATGGTAGATTTCAGGGCTTCTATTTCTTCTTCACTCCAGTCGAGGCGGCTTAAGCGTTCTTCGGATTCATCAACGGAAAGTTCCATATAATCAAAGCCGGCAGCTTTTGCAGCATTCATTTTCTCCTCCCAGGAAAAGTCCCCGGGGAGTGCTTTTTCATATATGCCAATGGGTATCTTATGGATATTATACATTCACTCCACACTCCTTCTCTACTAGAGTGTGTCAGAAAGAAATTTTCAGACACGCTCTATGTTCTTATTAAAATCAGCATATCATAAGGTGAGAATATGTTCAACAAATTCTCGGTTATTGCACATATGTGCAAATAGACTTATACAGAATTACAGAAATACACTTTGAAGATAGACATTTTGCAATTCTTCCTGTAAAATAAGGAAGAGAAATGTGAAAGAAGGACACTTTTAGTGCACCTTTAAGCCGTAGTTAATTCGGCAGAGGAGGAAGATATGTTTGTAATTGCAGGACTGGGAAATCCGGGACGACAATATGCGCATACGCGGCATAATGTAGGTTTTGATACAATAGATAAATTAGCAGACAAGTACCGTATCAATGTAGATACGAAGAAATTTAAAGCATTGTGCGGCAGCGGAGTGATAGACGGACAGAAAGTAATTCTGGTAAAACCGCAGACTTTTATGAATCTGAGTGGTGAAAGTGTCCGTGAGGTCATAGACTTTTACAAAGTAGATTTTGAAACGAATCTGATCGTGATTTACGATGATATCAGTCTGGAGCCGGGTCAGCTGAGGCTTCGTGCAAAGGGAAGTGCCGGAGGGCACAATGGTATTAAAAATATCATTGCCCATCTGGGAAGCCAGGATTTTCCCAGAATCAAAATTGGTGTGGGAGAAAAACCGGAAGGATATGATCTGGCGGATTATGTGTTGGGACATTTTCCACGGGAAGAGCGTAAGCTGATCGACGAGCTGCTGGAAAGAGCAGGAGATGCAGCAGTCAAAATAATGACAGGAGATATGGCTTCGGCCATGAATGAATATAATAAGAAGGTGTGAGATGAAGACTTTTACAAGTCCACTAAAAAATTTAAGCGAGTTTGAGGATATCAGGCGGGAGCTAATGTATCATCAGGGAGTACTTCAGGTATCTGGTTGTATTGATTCGCAAAAATCACATTTTATGTATAGTGCAGGGGATGGTTTCCAAAGGAAAATCATCCTTACTTACAGTGATTTAAAAGCAAAAGAAATTTATGAAGATTACAAATTTTTTGATCCGAATGTCATGCTGTATCCGTCAAAGGATTTAATTTTTTATAATGCGGATATTCACAGTAATCTCATCGGGCAGCAGAGAATAGCAGTCATGAAGGCGCTGTTAGAAAATGAACAGGTTACGGTAATTACAACCCTCGCCGGATGTATGGATCATTTGCTGCCGCTTCAGTACTTTGCAGAGCATGTGCTCTGTCTGAAAAATGACAGTAGTCTAAAACTGGATCAGCTGTCTGAAGAACTGATCGGAATGGGTTATGAGAAAAGCAGCCAGGTGGAAGGTTTTGGACAGTTTGCAGTCCGCGGCGGCATCCTGGATATTTATCCCCTGACAGAAGAGAATCCGATCCGTATTGAGCTTTGGGGAGATGAGATAGATTCGATCCGGAGTTTTGATGTGGAAAGCCAGAGATCCATTGAAAACCTGGAAGAAATCAAAGTTTATCCGGCGAATGAAGTAATTGTAGACAAGAAGCATCTGGAGCAGGGGCTGAAAAAGATCGAAGAGGAGTCTAATAAACTCTATCAGACACTGCGTAAGCAGATGAAGACAGAAGAAGCACACAGAATCCAGGAACTGACAGAAGAAATTAAGGAGAGGCTGACGGATTTCCGGGGCATCACCGGACTGGACAGCTATATCCATTACTTTTATGACAGGGATGTGTCTTTCCTGGAGTATTTTGATCCAAAGGATACGATTTTCTTCCTGGATGAGCCGAATCATCTGGAAGAGGAAGGTTATGCAGTAGAGGAAGAATTCCGGGAAAGCATGATGAACCGTCTGGCAAAGGGATATATACTGCCCGGGCAGACGGAAGTGCTGTACAGCTATAATGAAATTATAGGCAGGCTGAATAACCGCAATTGCCTGGCACTTTGTACGCTGGAAACGGCAAAAGGGGACTGGAAGATCACAAATATGCATCACATGAATGTGAAATCCGTAAATCCCTATAATAACAGCTTTGAACTTCTGGTGCAGGATCTTCGAAGATTTAAAAAAGACGGTTATCAGGTAGTACTTCTGTCCGGTTCCAGAACCAGGGCAAAGCGCCTTTCAGAAGATCTCAGGGAATATGACCTGAACAGTTTCTATACGGAAGATCTCAACAGGAAAGTGAAGCCGGGAGAAATTCTGGTAACCCATGGATATACACACAGAGGTTATGAATATCCGCTGATTAAGTTTGTCATTATTTCCGAAAGTGACATTTTTGGAAAAGAGAAGAAAAAGAAGAAAAAACGCAAGAGCTTTGAAGGCCAGAAGATAGAAAGTTTTAATGAACTGAGCGTAGGAGACTATGTGGTTCATGAAAATCATGGACTTGGTATCTACAAGGGAATCGAAAAAGTAGAGGTAGACCGGGTCACAAAGGATTATATGAAGATTGAATACAGCGGTGGCAGCAATCTTTATATACTGGCAACCCAGCTGGATGTAATCCAGAAATATGCGGATTCCGATGCAAAGAAGCCAAAACTGAATAAACTTGGTACCCAGGAATGGAATAAGACGAAGACAAGGGTACGCAGTGCAGTAAAGGATATTGCAAAGGACCTGGTGGAACTATATGCGGTACGACAGGCGAGAGAGGGTTTTATCTACGGTCCGGATACGGTTTGGCAGAAAGAATTTGAAGAGATGTTTCCTTTTGAGGAGACGGAAGATCAGCTGCTTGCAATAGAAGCAGCTAAAAAGGATATGGAGAGCACTAAGATCATGGATCGCCTTGTCTGCGGAGATGTGGGATACGGTAAAACGGAAATTGCCATCCGGGCGGCATTTAAAGCGGCGCAGGAAGGTAAACAGGTGGTATATCTGGTGCCTACCACAATTCTGGCGCAGCAGCATTATAATACATTTGTTCAGAGAATGAAGGAATTTCCGGTACGTGTGGATCTGCTTTGCCGGTTCCGTACCTCGGCTGAACAGAAAAGGACGATAACAGACCTGAAAAAGGGAATGGTAGATATCATAATAGGAACCCACAGAGTCTTGTCTAAGGATGTGGAATTTAAAGATCTGGGGCTTCTGATTATTGATGAAGAGCAGCGTTTTGGGGTAACCCATAAAGAGAAGATAAAGAAATTAAAAGATAATATAGATGTTCTGACTCTGACAGCTACACCGATTCCAAGGACGCTGCACATGAGTTTAATCGGTATCCGGGACATGAGTGTATTAGAAGAAGCACCTATGGAGCGTATGCCGATACAGACTTATGTGATGGAGTACAATGATGAAATGGTCCGAGAGGCAATCAACAGGGAACTTTCCAGAGGCGGACAGGTATATTATGTCTATAACAGGGTAAATACCATTGTAGAAATGACCAATACCATAGCAAAACTGGTGCCGGAGGCAAATGTAGCATTTGCCCATGGGCAGATGAAGGAGCGGGAACTGGAACGAATTATGTTTGATTTCATTAACGGAGAAATTGACGTGCTGGTGTCAACGACGATTATTGAAACAGGATTGGACATCTCCAATGTTAATACCATGATTATTCATGATGCCGATACCCTGGGACTTTCTCAGCTCTATCAGCTGAGAGGACGTGTGGGGCGGTCGAACCGTACAGCATATGCATTTTTGATGTATAAACGCAATAAGATGCTTAAAGAAGTAGCGGAAAAGCGGCTTCACGCAATCAAGGAATTCACGGAACTTGGTTCCGGTTTTAAAATAGCTATGCGGGATCTGGAAATCCGCGGAGCAGGAAATCTGCTGGGAGCAGAACAGCATGGGCATATGGAAGCGATTGGTTATGATCTTTACTGCAAAATGCTTGGGGAATCGGTACGTGAATTAAAAGGTGAAAAGACAATTGAAGAATCCTATGAGACAACAATTGATCTGGATATTGATGCATTTATACCGGAACGCTATATCCGCAGTGAATTCCAGAAACTGGACATCTATAAGAGGATTGCCGGAATTGAAAGTGAAGAAGAATACGATGATATGCTAGAAGAACTGATGGATCGTTTTGGAGAACCGCCAAAATCAGTCCAGAACCTTCTGATGATCGCTAACTTGAAAGCTTTGGCTCATAAAGGTTTTGTGGTGGAAATATCACAAAAGGGTGACTTTATTAAATTCACCATGTTTGAGCGGGCTTCCGTAGATCCGGTGAAGATTGAGGAAATGCTGAAGCGCTATAGTGGAAAAGTAAAGTTCACCATTGAAGCCAACCCGTATTTTATTTACAGTAAGCCAAGAAAAAGTCTGAAAGATAACGATGATATTCTTATGGTGGTAAGGGATATATTGAATGATATTCTGATGTTAAGAAAGTAAAGAGCGAAAATTTACGAAAATGATGGGGTAAAAAGTGAACTTTAGATGAAAAATGAACAAAAAGGATTGCGGTGATTTTGAAAACAGGCTATAATATAAGGAATTGAGACTTTCTAGGAGGAAACTTATTTATGAATAAGCTAGGTAAAAAACTTGTAGCTGCCGGAATCTGTATCTGTATGGCAGCAGCGTCCCTGACAGGGTGTGGAAATGTAAATGCAGATGCGACAGTGGCAACATTGGACGGGGAAAAGGTACCTTTCGGAATTGCTAATTTTATGCTTCGTTATAATCAGGCTCAGATGCAGAGTTCTTATGGTTCCATGTTTGGTGAAGATATGTGGAATACGGATCTCATGGGAAGCGGTACCCCATATGGTACAACTTTTAAAACCCAGATGATGGACAGTCTGGAAGAAATGCTGATCTTAGAGAAACATATGGCAGATTATGATATTACGGTTACCGATGAAGAAAAAGCAAAAATTGAAAGCTCTGCAAAGCAGTTTATGGAAGAGAATTCAGAAGAAACGATTGAGGAATTAACAGCATCCCAGGAGACGGTTTCCAGGGTGTTAACACTTTATACGATTAACAACAAGATGAAAAAAGCAATTGAGGCAAAAGCAGATACAAACGTATCCGATGATGAGGCGGCTCAGAAGACGGTTTCCTATGTATTATTCAGTACCGCTGATACCACAGATGCGGATGGAACAACAAAATCTTTAACAGACGATGAGAAAAAAGCGTTAAAAGACAATGCACAGAAAGTATTAGATGCCGTAAAGGGCGGAAAAGAAATGGATGCAGCCGTAAAAGAATTAGATGAAGAAAAGACAGCTTCCACCGCTTCTTATGGAACAGACAACGGAACGTTACCGGATGAAGTAAAGACAGCTGCAGACAAGTTAAAAGACGGAGAAACAGCAGACAGCATAATTGAAACAGACAGCGGATATTATGTTGTGCAGATGAAGAGTACTTTTGACAAAGAGGCTACAGAGACACAGAAACAAACCATTATCAACCAGAGAAAGAGTGACAAATACGAAGAAGTTTACACAGCCTGGAAAGAAAAGGCTGAATTCAAAGTAGAAGATAAGGTTTGGGGCAAGATTAATTTTACAGATAAGGTTAGCGTAAAGCAGACTGAGACAGAAGCACAGAGCAATACGACGGAAGCCGGAAGTGAAGGAACTACGGAGGCTGCCGGAAGTGAAAAATCTTCGGAAGCGGTATCCGGGAAAACAACTGAGGCTGGTTCGGAAGCAGCGACAACAGAAGCAGCAACGACAGAAGCAGCGACAACAGAAGCAGCAACGACAGAAGCGGCAACGACAGAAGCAGTTACAACAGAAGCAGCAACAACGGAAGCTGCTGAGTAAGAAAAATATATCAGACAGAAAAAAGAAGCGTCAGGCTGCACTGGCGCTTCTTTTTTAGGAAAAGGAACTATTATAATCATTTGGTAAATGCAACATCAATTTCCACAACCTCACTTTTGGTACCCACGCGCATATTCGGTCCCCAGACCCCGACGCCGGATGTGACGATGTTATGCATGTTGTCCTTCTTCAGATATCCGTATGCATTTTCCCACAATAAACCAATAGTGAGATTACCGGGGAACATCTGGCCATCGTGGGTGTGGCCGCAGAGATTCAGGTCAACACCTGCATCCGCAGCTTCCTGAAGGGCTTTTGGCTGATGGTCAATAAAAATGATTGGTTTTGATTTGTCTAAGGATTCCGTTAACTGAGCAGGGGTTTTCCTGGTTTCTTTATCCTTTTTGGTAACGGAGTAGTCCTTTCGTCCTGTCAGATAAAAATTATTGTTGATCAGAACTGTCTGATCGGTCAGAAGCGTAATACCGGAATCTTTTAAGAAGTCTACCATCTGCGTATCTGCACCAATCTTTTTTTGAGAGCCAAAGGTAAATCCGGCAAGAATCGGTTCTTCAATATCGTGATTTCCCCAACAGGCATAAACACCGTATTTACTTTTGATACTGCGCAGAGTCCGGGCAATCTCATCCGGATTTTTAATTGCCTCAAATTCATTATCGAAGATATCTCCGGCAATACAAACAATATCCGGTTCCATTGCATTAATTTTATCAGCCATCTGCTTCATATGCCAGCTGCCTATACTATAGCCAAGGTGCATGTCCGCTACCAGAGCGATCTTCAGGGACTGGTCAGTGCCGCAGGATTTATCTACGGTCACCTGATAGCTGGTATGATATAGATGCCGTGCATGCAGGGTGCCATAGACACTCAGAGAAATAATGACCACGGCACAAACTGTGCCGGTCAGCACAAAAGTTCTGCGGGAGCGAAGCTTTTCCTGATCTATAAATTTCAAATGGCGCAGTATAATACGAATCAGATCTACGATAGCGATAGTAAGCAGAATGTATAGAAATGTTCCCAGATAAAAATTACTTACCGTCTTTAAAAATCGGTGAATTACAACCGGTTTTGTAATCAGAAAAGCAGTTAACAGGGAAGTAGATACAAAAATATAAGCTGCAATAAATACAACCCGAAACCATTTTTTCTTAAAGTAATGGGTACATGACCCCATCCATTTCAATATCCATCGAAGAATATAAAAGTTCACCAACAGATAAATTGGTGATAAGAATAATGCAATCATAATACTTAAGCCTCTTTTCTGTTTTGTTTGAAAAATTGTAACACAAAATCAAAAAAAAAGCACGGGGTTTCAGTTGCGAAGTCAGAAAAGTTGTTTTATAATAAAAATATAACAGACAGATTGAAGACGGATGGGTGGAATTTAAATATATGTGGACGCGTCAAGAACTTAAGAAAAAAGGGAAAAAGGTGCTGAAAAAGAATTATTGGGCTGCGGTAGCGGTCTGTTTTATTCTTGCGTTCCTGGGAGCGGAATACGGTTCATCTGCCACATCTATCCACAAGTACAGCCAGCGGGAAGAGGTCAGGCAGATACGTGATGTGGAGGTAGTGAAGCCGGAGAACCGGGTGGACAACTGGGAGATTTTACGCAGGCTTATACGGGGAGAAGAAAATAATCAGCCATTGTTTGATCCGAAGATTGATGAGATGATATCTTCTCCCTTTAATACTATTACGGCGCCGGTATCATTTGTATTCAAAGTAGTACGCGCAGACGGGGACTTATTTGACCGTTATCCGGTTTTAGAAGGGTTGCTGATTATATTTGCAGCCGGCGGGGAACTGGCATTTACACTGTTGGTGACGAACCTGCTGCTGGTTGGGGGAAAACGCTTTTTCCTGGAAACCAGGATGGAGTCCCGCACCAGAATAGGAAGAATTATGTTTCTGTTTCGCAGGGGCAGATATTGGAATGCTGTCAAGGTAATGTTCTTCCGGTCATTATTTACCGGATTATGGTTTTTGACAATTGTGGGTGGGATCATAAAGTATTATGAATATCTGATGATTCCATATATTCTGGCTGAAAATCCTCAGATTGACCGCAGAGAAGCGTTTCAGCTATCCAAAAAAATGATGAAAGGGCAGAAGTGGCGTACTTTTGTTTTGGAATTATCATTTTTGGGATGGGAAATGCTGTCCGTTGTTACGTTTGGACTGGTATCCATATTTTTTACCAATGGATATCGGGGTGCCACATTTGCAGAATTGTATATGACGCTGAGAAATGAAATGACAGAAAAAATGTAAAAAGGCGATAGGGCTGCTTAGTCCTTTCGCCTTTTAATGTTTCAGTTTTGCCGGAGGAAGTTCCCTGACTTTCATATCATCCGTAATACCTTCACCGGTATTGGGATGTATCATAGAATGAGCGGTATCCAGACTGAATAAAGCAATCAGAATGATACAGATCAGTACTTTCAGAAATGGTATGATACGTTTATAAAGATTTCCAAGGAAGGGTGCCAGAAAATAGATAATAGCACATCCGCCAAGTCCGAAAATAACGGAGCCCTCCAGACAAATCCGTCCGTTTACATTCAAAAAATAACCACTGTAATCCCACCAGCGGACACCTTTGGTTGCTTCCAAAAACCAACTGGTAAAATATTCAATTCCGGAACACAGGAACATATTTAAAAAGAAGGTGAGAACAGGACGGTGGAAAAATCTGCGCAGCAGGAGCAGTATCATAACGCCGCCGCTTCCGTAAATTGGAAGCCAGGGGCCAAACAGTACCCCACGGTTTACAAATTCACCTGCCTGGGCGATGTGAAGCCCCACTTCCCATATCCATCCAATAAAAGAAAAGCTGAAAAATAAAAGAATCAGCGTGGTGAGACTGTATTTCATATTGTAATCAAAGCGCGGCGGTTCTATGTGATGTTCCTCAAAAAAGGTATCAATAGAATCCGTTACAGCATTTGCCATTTTGTTTCTCCTTTGTAAGTTGCAATGATGTTTTGTAAATATATTTTATCACCTTACTTACACATTTGACAATACATATATGTTGTCTTTTCTAAATTGTGCAGGAAAAGGAAACGAAATTTCTTTAAAGTTATTTTAAGGTTGGTCAGTTATAATCTCCTTTGTAAATATAAAATTGGGGGTATCGTACATGTTTCAATATGCAATAGATGAAAAAGCACTTTCGCAGGATTGTGATTTCTACCAGGATTCCCTGGTATTACTGGAAGGTGCGGTCATAGAACTGACGTCAAGACTTGATATCATACGGAAATACCGCAAAGCACACCATAACCGGGATCCTATCGAATACTGCAAATCCAGAATTAAATTACCGGTAAGCATGAGAGAAAAGCTGTTACGTCACGGACTGGAACCAACACGGGAAAATGCCATGACAAAAGTGTATGATGCAGCGGGAATCCGGGTTATCTGCGCTTTTGTGGATGATGTGTATTTTGTTGCAAAGATGCTGCATAAACAGTCGGATATCCGGGTGCTGGAAGAAAAGGACTATATTCAAAATCCAAAACCAAACGGCTATCGCAGTTACCACATGATTGTGGAAGTGCCCATTCATCTGGCGGATGGAATCTGCCGGGTGTTTTGTGAGATCCAGATAAGAACCATTGCAATGGATTGCTGGGCAAGCCTGGAGCACCAGTTGAAATATAAAAAAAGTATTGCAAACCAGGAAATGATCGTAGGAGAATTAAAGCGCTGCGCAGATGAAATTGCATCAGCCGATCTGAACCTGCAGACAATCCGTGATATGATTGAGGATGGAGATAATTTATGATGATGCCAGAAAAAAGCGGGCAGGTACACAGATTTTACATAGAAATGGTGTATAGTGGATAAAACGTGCTCTTCATTCGGGACAAACTCCCGCAAACTGTGAAGCGCAGCTGTAAGAAAGTTATATTCAAACACGCTATATGGGAAAACGGAGGCAGATACATGAGGATTTTGTTAGCGGAAGACGAGATAGATTTATCAAAGGCGCTGGCCGCCATTTTAAAACATAATAATTATTCGGTAGATGCGGTGTATGATGGAGCCGATGCATTAGATTATGGATTTGCGCAAAACTATGATGGGATTATTCTGGATATTATGATGCCTAAGATGAACGGACTGGAAGTGTTAGAGGAACTTCGAAAAAGGGGAATTGGAACTCCGGTGCTGATGCTTACTGCGAAATCGGAGATTCAGGACCGCATTGCCGGACTGGATCTGGGGGCAGATGATTATCTTACAAAACCATTTGCCATGGGAGAACTGCTGGCAAGGGTACGTGCCATGATGAGAAGGCAGTCAGAGTTTACACCGAGTACCATAACAATCGGAAATATAACATTAAATAAAGCAAACTATGAATTGTCCGGTGAAAATGCATCCTTTCGTCTGGGAAATAAAGAGTTCCAGATGATGGAGATTTTAATGAATAATCCAAAGCGATTAATTTCTACGGAACAATTCATGGAGCGGATTTGGGGATATGACTCAGAGTCAGAGATGAATGTGGTATGGGTTTATATATCCTACCTGCGCAAAAAGCTTGCTGCACTTAATGCAAATGTGGAAATTAAGGCAGCCAGGGGCGTAGGCTATACACTGGAGGAATGAGTTTGAAACAAAAATCATTTCAAACTTTCTATTGGTGCAGTACCACAGACCCGTCTGCGGTATGCAGGAGGTATAAACATGATTAAAAAGCTGCAAAAAAAGTTTATATTAATTACCATGGGGGCGGTGGCGCTTGTGATGATATTGTTAATCGGTGTAATTAATGCAGCAAACATTTATCAGATGAATCGGAAGATGGATGGAGTCCTGTATGTTTTATCAGAAAATGACGGGAGGTTTCCGGAATTTGAGAAGGATAAGTCCGAAAAACTGAATGTGGGTTTTGGTTTTGAAATGACAGAAGAAACCCAGTATGAGACGCGCTATTTCATCGTGGAATGCGGGGCGGATGGCAAAGTATTACAGACAGACACCAGTCATGTTGCAGCGATTTCCGAGACGGAGGCTAAAGAATATACCGCAAAGGTATTGGAAACCGGCAGGAAAAGCGGTTTTAATGGAATATATAAGTTTATGGTTGTGGAAAAGGAATTCGGTACACTGACCGTATTCGTAGATTGCCGGTCCCAGATACAGATGGTGACGCTGTTCGCAATTTTATCTTTTGTAATTGCAATATCCTGTCTGCTGCTGATCTTCATCCTGATTTTCATTCTGTCGAAAAAAGCAGTTCAGCCGGTTATTGAGAATATGGAAAAACAGAAGCAGTTTATCACCGATGCGGGGCATGAGATCAAGACGCCGCTGGCTATTATTTCTGCGGATGCGGATGTGCTGGAATTAAGTACCGGAAAAAATGAATGGGTTGACAGTATCCGCAGCCAGACAGCCAGGCTGGATAAACTGGTGAAAAATCTGCTGGCGCTTGCGAAGATGGACGAGGAGAATATTCAGCTGATCTTTGGGAATTTTCCGGTAAGTGAGGTGGTTCTGGAAGCTGCGGCACCTTTTGAAGCGGTGGCGGAGCTGCAGAACAAGCATTTTGATCTGAATATCCAGTCTAATCTGATCCTGCATGGGGATGAGAGCAGTATTCGACAGTTAGTCACAATTCTTGTGGATAATGCTGTTAAATATGCGGAGCCCGGTGGACAGATTAAAATTTCTTTGTCGGCGGCGGGCAAGGCGGTCAGGCTGGAAGTATATAATACGGGAAAGGATCTTCCAAAGGATAATCTGAATAAATTGTTTGATCGTTTTTACCGGGCAGATTCATCACGGTCCAGAGATACCGGGGGATATGGAATCGGGTTATCCATTGCCCAGAATATCGTAAAAGCGCACAAAGGAAAGATATCCGTACAAAGTGAAGGCGGTAAGTCTATCTGGTTTACTGTTCTGCTTTAAAAATAAAAAATTCAAAATAATGAAAAATTAAGCATAATTTCCTCCATTTTACAAATAATAGATCATGGGTACTAAAGTACGAACCATGAGAAAATAAAATGGAGGAATTAATTTTATGAAAGCTACAGGCATTGTTAGAAGAATTGACGACCTGGGTCGAGTGGTTATACCAAAAGAAATAAGAAGGACGCTTCGAATCAGAGAAGGCGATCCACTTGAGATCTTTACCGATAGAGAAGGCGAAATTATATTGAAGAAGTATTCCCCTATAGGTGAACTGGGGGCATTTGCCAAAGAATATGCAGAATCACTGGCTTACAGTACAGGACATGGAGTCTGCATAACGGACCGTGACCAGGTGATTGCCACCGCAGGCGGAATAAAAAAAGATATGATTGGTAAAGCGATCAGTAAAGCATTAGAACGAATCATCAATGACCGTGAAAATGTTTTGTCAAACCGGGATGACAAAAATTATGTAAAAATAACCGGAGAGGATATGGAAGAGAACCTTGCACAGGTAATCAGCCCGATCCTCTGCGAGGGAGATGCTATTGGGGCTGTGATTCTCATCAGCAAGGATGAGAAGGGAAAAATGGGTGATACAGAACGGATTGTAGCAAAATGTGCTTCGGGATTCATGGGACGTCAAATGGAACAATAGAGACATGCCTGTGGTATTCCTCTAATGGAGACCCGGTGATCCGGTTATCGTAAGATGAAGTGCCAGGGATTACAGGACAAGACCAGATATGCTTGGGTTCGTAGGCATATCCGGCCTTGTTTTCTCTGGGAATAATTGGTATCAGCAGGAACATATTTTGATGGATTGCTGATGGTATTCTTCCAGGGTAAGATCTGTGATGGTGAGATAATGGGCCAGAGGTTTCGTTACATAGCGTATGTGCCACGGCTCGTATGCATACCCGGTTATGTCTTCTTTCGATTTGGGATAGCGGATGATGAACCCATATAATGGTGCATTTTTAGCAAGCCAGATGCCTTCTGCAGTATCCGCGAAATCTTCTGTCAGATCCAGCCCCACGGCGGAACAGGAAACATCCAGAGCCAGCCCGGTCTGGTGCTCACTGCCGCCCGGCGGGGCTACATAGAGCGGATTTCTGTCCGGATTATAGAGCTCCATCTGCCGGTAATAAGAACGGTACCCGGATATGCCGTAGAGGTTGATACCCTGATCGACAGCATGGGCAAAGAGTTCTCTTACTGCTTTGGCAGTCTGGGGTTCCAGAAGCCTTTTCGGATCATCAGGAAGGGCATCAAAAGGGACACCGGGGTCTACAAGGGACGCGGGAACAGTACCGGGGTCTAAAAGGTGGTGCCTGTTCACAAGAATATCATATTGGGACATAAAAAGACTCCTTTCATATAAGCTATATATGTATATGAAGGAGTCTTTTTATATATGCGTGAATTCTTAAAATAAGAATTTTACTTTAATGCATCCATGCTCATCTTTTCCAGAAGTTCGGACTTGATACCGAACAGCTTGTCAGAGAGGTCAACGTAAACGTCGTGTGGGTTTACAAAACGTTTTGTTTCATCCCAGAGAGTATCCAGTTCCTGTTTACAGTAATCACGGATTTCCATTACGGATGGAGAGGTATAAATGCATTCCCCGTTTTTAAATACCGGAACTAACAATTCCCGCAGAGTAAAGGTACCTGCATGGATTTTAGTTTTTTTCCAGGTTTCAAGCGGGTCGAAGATAATCATGTCATTTCCTTCATCAAAGGTTTCGTCCGCAAGAGCGATCAGGTCGGCTTTTATTTTTTTGACAGTTTTATCATAGATGCGGTAGATCGTTTTATTGCCCGGATTTGTAATCTTTTCTGTATTTTCAGAAAGTTTGATTTTAGGTATAAATTCTCCTGTTTTACTATCCTGAATGGCAGCCAGCTTATATACCCCGCCAAATGCAGGGCAGTCTTTGGAGGTAATCAGATTGGTTCCAACACCCCAGGAAGTAATTTTGCAGCCCTGTGCTTTCAGGCTGTCGATCAGATATTCGTCCAGATCGCTGGATGCGGAAATAAAAGCATCTTTGAATCCGGCATCATCTAACATGATACGGGCTTTTTTAGACATATATGCAAGGTCACCGCTGTCCAGACGGATTCCATAATTTTTAAGAGGAATGCCGGCTTCCTTCATTTCGGTAAAGATACGAATGGCATTGGGAACTCCTGATTTTAAAGTATCATAGGTATCCACCAGAAGGCAGCATGCATCCGGATATAGGTCTGCATATTTTTTAAATGCCGTATATTCATCCGGAAAACTCATAATCCAGCTGTGGGCATGTGTGCCTTTCACCGGTACATCAAAAAGCTGACCGGCAAGTACATTGGAAGTTCCCACGCATCCCCCGATCATGGCAGCTCTGGCGCCGTATACGCCTGCATCCGGACCCTGTGCACGGCGAAGCCCAAATTCCATAATACCGTCACCTTTTGCGGCATATACCACCCTGGATGCCTTAGTGGCGATGAGACTCTGGTGATTTATTATTGTCAGGATAGCCGTTTCGACTAACTGTGCTTCCATAATAGGTGCAATTACTTTTACCAGAGGTTCTCTTGGGAAGACAACAGTTCCTTCAGGAATGGCATAAATATCTCCGGTAAACCGGAAATCTGCCAGATAATTCAGGAAGTCTTCATCAAAGGTACCAAGTCCTCTCAGGTAGTCTACATCATCTTTGCTGAACTTCAGGTTTTTAATATAATCGATCACCTGTTCCAGACCTGCCGCAATGGCAAAGCCCCCGTCCGACGGGTTCTTGCGGTAAAAGGCATCAAAGACCACTACTTCATCCGTATGATTCTTAAAATAACCCTGCATCATGGTTAATTCATAAAAATCTGTTAATAGCGTTAAATTCATTGTACTCATAACTTGCTCCTTTGTCTTAGTTTGTTGATACGAAACTCTTGTCTATAGTTATAACACATTGGTATCGTTTATCCAAGTGGGTTATTTGGGAGATGATTTCAAGCTGTATGTCGCTTTGCTGTTTTGGGCTGTATTCATGGGGGATGACCAGGTCAAAGATAAGATTAATCTGGTTTTTACCTTCTACCACACGAAAATCATGAAAGGAGAGCCGGTCATCGATACTGGTTATAACAATGTCGACTTCCTGTTTCAGTTTTTGAATCCGGCTGTTCTTCGTTTCGATGGGATCCATGTGAATGACCAGGAAGATCCCAAGCTTTTTGCCGACTTCCCGCTCCGCCTTATCAATAACTTCATGAGAGGATTCAACATCCACGTCATTTGGAACCTCAGCATGAATGGATGCCATGCTGCGTCCCGGACCATAGTTATGGATAATTAAGTCGTGGCTTCCTGCAATCCCGTCGTAGCTTTCCACCATTTCCGTGATATCCTTATACAACTGGGGATCGGCAGGTTCTCCGATCAGTGGTTTTAACGTATCTTTGGCAATGCCGATTCCTGCCCAGATTACAATACCGGCAACCAGGATTCCAACATAACCGTCGATGTTGATATGGAAAATGCCAAATACAAGAATCGAAACAATCGTAACGGAGGTAGTGATAACATCCCCCATGGAATCTGTGGCGGCCGCCATCATAACAGTAGAATTTATCCGTTTACCAAGTTTTTTATTAAAAAAGCCCAGCCAAAGCTTTACGCCTATGGATAAAACCAGGATTACCAGGGAAGTCACCTGGAATGAAATTTCCTCCGGGTTAAATATTTTACCAAAAGAATCCTTGAAAAAAGTAAATCCTACCTCAATGACTAAAAATGAAACAATCAGAGCAGCAATATATTCAATGCGCCCATGTCCGAAAGGATGATCCTGGTCTGCAGGTTTGCTCGCCATCTTAACGCCGATCAGACTTATAATAGAAGAACCGGCATCGGAAAGGTTGTTAAATGCATCAGCCATAACCGATACACTGTGCAGACCGATTCCAACGACAAGTTTCACGATGAATAACAGCACATTACAGAAAATGCCTACGATACCGGCTAAGGTTCCGTATGCGGTCCGTACCATAATATTATCGGTGTCCTGAGGATTTTTAATAAAAGTTTTTACAAGTAAATTTGTCATTATTATACCCAATGCTCACTGCAGGCATGCCTGCCCTTTCTATTTCTTAAAATTATTGCTGTTTTATTCCTGCTTTATTTACAGCAGCTTAAATCTGTGTATGATTATACTACTTTTCCCTTGAAATGTGTTGTAAAATCGCCAAAAAAGTACTTTAAAAAAATTTTTTTAAAAAAAATAAAAAAAGTACTTGCTTTTTTGGAAAAGGTAATATATAATACATCGTGTTGTAACACATTGGGCTATCGCCAAACGGTAAGGCAACGGACTCTGACTCCGTCATTTCAAGGTTCGAATCCTTGTAGCCCAGCTATTTACAGGTTGTCTTTGATGAAGCTTTTCAGAGGTTCATTGAAAGGCAGCCTTTTTGGTTTTGGAGGCAGATTATGAGTTATCAGTTTGACAGCAGGGTGCGCTACAGTGAGATTGGAATGGATCAGAAACTGACGCTGAATGCGATTGTAAATTATTTTCAGGACAGCAGTACTTTCCATTCTGAAGAGGTCGGACTTGGTTTGAAGAATCTGACGAAGCGAAACCGGGTATGGGTGCTCTCTTCGTGGCAGATTGTGGTGGACAGGTATCCCGAACTTGGAGAAAAGATCACTGTGCAGACATGGCCGTATGATTTTAAGGGATTTTATGGAAGCAGAAACTTTGCCCTTGCAGACGAAAATGGAAAAAGAATAGCATATGCCAACTCTCTTTGGATATTTGTGGATACAGAGACCGGTCATCCGGCTAAGATCAGCGAGGCTGAGTCGGACGGATATCAACTGGAGGAAAAACTTTCTATGGATTATGCCCCAAGGAAGATTCCGGTACCTGCAGAATGTGAACAGCGGGAACCCTTTCCGGTGCTGAGATGCCACCTGGATACTAACCGCCATGTGAATAACGGACAATATATACAGATGGCTGAGGAATATCTCCCGGAAGCATTCATGGTACATCAGGTTCGGGTGGAATATAAAAAATCTGCAGTTCTTCATGACCTGATTATTCCCAGAGTTCATGCAGAGGAAGGGCGTATTACAACGGCTCTTTGTGATGAAGAAGAAAAGCCTTATGCTATCGTAGAATTTACCGCACAGGCGTAATATATGGAGGAAGAAATGCTGGAATTAGGAAAAAAGCAGGAATTAGAAGTTGTTAAACAGGTGGATTTTGGAATTTATCTGGGAGATGGTACCAGTACGGAAGAACGGGTGCTGCTTCCGAGAAAAGAAGTTCCAAAGGATATAAAGACAGGAGACCGTCTGACCGTTTTTTTATATAAAGATTCAAAAGACAGGCTGATCGCGACCACCAGGGAACCAATGCTGGAACTTGGAGGGCTGGCTGTCCTGAACGTAAAAGAAGTAGGGAAGATCGGAGCATTTTTAGACTGGGGACTGGAAAAAGACCTTTTGCTCCCGTTTAAAGAACAGACCAGAAGGGTACGCCAGGGTGAAGAGTGGCTGGTTACTCTTTATATAGATAAGAGCAGCAGATTATGTGCAACTATGAATGTATATGAAGCACTGTGTACGGATTCTCCTTATAAGAAGGACGATCATGTCATCGGAGTGGTCTATGAGATCAGCGAAGAATTTGGTGTATTTGTTGCAGTTGACCATAAATATTCAGCTTTAATTCCGAAAAAAGACGCAGCAGGAAATTATCAGGTGGGTGACAGCATTGAAGCCCGGGTAACGGCTGTGAAAGAAGACGGAAAACTGGATTTGAGCACCAGGGAAAAAGCATATCTTCAGATGGATGAGGATGCTGAGAATATCATGAGTGTTATAGAAGAGTTTTCGGGTGTTCTGCCATTTACGGACAAAGCATCCCCGGAAGTGATCAAGCGCGAATTCGGACTGAGCAAAAATGCTTTCAAGCGGGGCGTGGGCAGACTTTTAAAAGAAGGCCGTATTGAAATTACCGAAAAATCAATCCGCAAGGTTCAGTAATAAAATTGCACAGGAAATAATAAAATAGATGAAGCAGGAGGAAAAGACATGAAAACAGCAATCAGCACAGACAAAGCACCGGCAGCAATCGGGCCTTATTCACAGGCAATTGAAGTAAATGGAATGATCTATACATCCGGCGTGATTCCGGTAGTACCGGCTACGGGTGTGATTCCGGAAGGTGTGGAAGCACAGGCAGAGCAGGCAATTGGAAACCTGGCAGCTTTACTGGAAGCAGCGGGAACATCAACGGCACAGGTGATTAAGACAACGGTATTTATCAAAGACATGAATGACTTTGGCAAGATCAATGAAATTTATGCAAAATATTTTACCGGAACTTATCCGGCACGTTCCTGTGTGGAAGTTGCAAGATTACCGAAGGACGTTCTGATTGAAATCGAAGCAGTTGCAGTGAAATAATAAATAATATTTGATTTTAATCCACAAGTAGTTTATAGTAATATGTGGAGACATTTAATTGTAAATACAATATAGTGATTGGAAAGGAGAGCTGGGGATGAAAGTACAGAATATAACCAACATTGAAAAATTTTTTGAGGTAGTAGACAGCTGCAGCGGTAAAGTGGAATTGGTAACAGGTGAAGGTGACAGACTGAATCTGAAATCAAAACTTTCCCAATACGTATCTATGGCGAACATATTTTCAAATGGCGAGATTCCGGAATTGGAAATCGTAGCATATGAAAAAGATGATATCGACAAGTTAATCTCATTTATGGTTAATAACTAAGATTTGCAGAGCTGTCTCCAATGGGGGCAGCTTTTTTAAATTGGATTTTTATAGAATGTTTATTGTTATTGCAGGCATTATTTGATATAATGACCAAAAGAGTAAATAATAAATTTATCAGCAATTAAGAAAAGGAGAAAAATTTTGGATTCATTAGACTATTATGAGCGATATGCAGGCGTATATTATGAGAACACAGTAGATCTTGACATGCACGGGGTACTGGACAAGTTTCTTTCTTACCTCCCTGAGAATGCAGAAGTATTAGACCTTGGCTGCGGGTCCGGCAGGGACAGCCTTTATCTGGAAGAAATGGGCTGTTATGTAACTCCTCTGGATGGATCAGAAGAAATGTGTAAGCTGGCAGAGATTAACACTGACAAAGAAGTCTTACATATGACTTTTGAGGAGATGGAATTTGATGAGGTGTTTGACGGAATCTGGGCATGTGCTTCTTTGCTTCATGTGGAAGAAAAAGATATGGACCGCATTATGGGGAAAGTTATCCAGGCGCTAAATCCGGGAGGAATCCTGTATGCTTCATTTCGCTATGGTGAATCTGAAGAATTCCGTAACCAGCGTTTATTTCATGACTATACAGAAGATTCGCTGTATCGCATGTTAAAACGTCAGAGAGGAATTAAGATTATAGAGATCTGGAAGACGGAGGATGCAAGAAACAGTCATCCGGATACAGAGTGGATCAATGTATTGGTAAAGAAAAAAGTGACTGAATCAGGCGAGGACTTTTATGAATAAAATTAAAAATATTAACCGGCTGTTCCTGGGAATGGTGATTTTTGCTTTTCTGTTTTCCTATGGTATCGGATTTTTTGTAACAGGACTTGGTACAGAGATGGCTATGATCTTAGGGCAGCTGATGTATTTAATTCCAATCTTGTTTTATATTGTTGTAATGCGTGTACCTGTAAAAGAGGAAATTCCATTCAGGAAAATTAAATGGTCTACAGCATGTATGGTTGTTTTGTTTGTCATTCTGCTGATGCCGCTGGTTTCATTTTTAAATTTATTTTCCATGCTGTTTGTAACAAACCATGTCAATGCCAGTGCTCAGGAACTAAATACCAATCCTTTTTTGGTGAACCTGCTTCTGGTTGGTGTAATGCCGGCAGTTTCAGAAGAATTTATGTTCCGCGGGGTATTTTATGGCAGCTACCGAAGGAAGAATCATGTACAGGGAGCAGTTATGTGCGGATTGATCTTTGGTATGGCACATTTAAATGTGAATCAGTTTCTATATGCGTTCGTAGCAGGATTTGCATTCTGCCTTCTTATGGAGGCTACCGGAAGCATACTGGCGCCTATGCTGGCGCATTTTATTATTGATGCATGGAGTGTAGTGGTACTGGAACTGCAGAAGGTACTGGTACAGGCTGTTCCGCAGGTGTCGGATACAATTCAGAGCGGGAGTCTGTCATCTGATTATATTATAACAGCCCTTCAGGGAGTGGCAGTTGCTGCAGTGATCTGCACAGCCCTGGCGGGATGTGTGCTTGTCTGGATCAGTAAGCACTGCAATCGGGATATCCATTTTATTTCGATTTTCCGGAATGCATTCAAAAGAAGAGAACCGGAAATGTCTTGCATTACTGTTAATGGCGAACTGCAGGCTGCAGAACAGGATGATAACAGAAGATTAATTACACCATGCTTTGTTATTGGTGCCCTTATCTGTATTGTTCAGATGATTATAATTGGTTAAAAAGGATAAAGTAAACAGGAACTATCTTTGAACGTGTTTGGAGACATTTCAGTGTATTGCGTGAAGTGTTTTCAGGCACGTTCTGGAATTGAGGTATAGATGAATTTTACACATTTACACGTCCATACAGAATACAGTCTGCTGGATGGATCGAATAAGATAAAAGAATATGTAGCAAGAGTCAAAGAATTGGGAATGAACAGTGCGGCGATTACAGACCATGGGGTTATGTACGGCGTCATCGATTTTTACCGGGCGGCAAAAGAGGCAGGAATTAATCCGGTGATCGGCTGTGAGGTATATGTTGCACCCAACTCCAGATTTGATAAAGAAGCGGCCGGGGGAGATGACAGATATTATCACCTGGTCCTTTTAGCTGAAAACAACCAGGGTTACAGTAACCTGATGAAGATTGTATCCAAAGGATTTGTAGAAGGATTTTATTATAAACCCCGTGTGGATATGGAAGTTTTGGAAACTTACAGTGAAGGAATAATAGCTCTTAGCGCCTGCCTGGCAGGAGAAGTGCAGAAGTATCTTGTGCGTGGAATGTATGAGGATGCAAAAAAAGCGGCTCTTCGGTATGAGGGCATATTTGGAAAAGGGAATTACTTCCTGGAGTTACAGGATCACGGGATTCCGGAACAGAAGATGGTAAATCCCCAGCTGCTGCGCATGAGCAAAGAATTGGATATCGGGCTGGTAGCCACAAACGATGTTCACTATACTTATGCAGAGGATGAATCTCCCCATGATATTCTGCTTTGTATTCAGACTGCAAAGAAACTGGATGACGAAGACCGTATGCGCTATGAGGGAGGACAGTATTATGTCAAATCCCCGGAGGAAATGTCAAACTTATTTCCGTATGCGCCGGAGGCATTGGAAAATACACAAAAAATTGCAGACCGCTGCCATGTGGAAATTGAGTTCGGTGTAACAAAACTTCCCAAATATGATGTACCGGATGGATATTCCTCCTGGGAATACCTGAACAAGCTCTGTTTTGATGGTATGGATGAACGTTATCAACCGGTAACGGATGATTTGCGGTCACGTCTGGAATATGAACTTGGAATTATTAAGGAAATGGGATATGTGGATTATTTCCTGATAGTCTGGGATTTTATTAAATACGCTAAAGATCATGATATTATCGTGGGACCGGGACGTGGCTCGGCAGCAGGAAGCCTTGTTTCCTATACACTGGGGATTACTACCCTGGATCCTATTAAATACAGCCTGCTGTTTGAACGTTTTCTGAATCCCGAACGTGTATCCATGCCCGATATCGACGTGGACTTCTGTTTCGAAAGAAGGCAGGAAGTAATTGATTATGTAGTGGAGAAATACGGAAAAGACCGTGTTGTACAGATTGTTACCTTTGGTACTATGGCTGCAAGAGGTGTTATCCGCGATGTGGGCCGTGTTATGGATCTGCCTTATGCAATGGTGGATTCCATTGCCAAAATGATACCGAATGAGTTAAACATTACCATAGATAAAGCGCTGATCATGAATGGGGAAATGAAAAGCCTCTATGAATCTGATTCACAGGTCAAGACGCTGATTGATATGTCAAAAAGGCTGGAAGGACTGCCGCGGCACACCTCCATGCATGCTGCCGGAGTTGTTATCAGCCAGAAGTCTGTGGATGAATATGTTCCCCTTTCCAGGGCATCTGACGGTTCCATTACCACCCAGTTTACGATGACCACCCTGGAAGAACTTGGGCTGCTGAAGATGGATTTCCTTGGGCTTCGAACTCTGACTGTAATACAGAATGCGGTTCGTCTGGCAGAAAAGAGCACTGGAATCTGCCTGGATATGGAAAAAATAAATTATAACGATAAAGAAGTGCTGGATTCCATCGGAACCGGAAGAACAGACGGCGTGTTCCAGTTGGAAAGCGCCGGAATGAAGAGCTTTATGAAAGAATTGAAGCCGCAGAGTCTGGAAGACATTATCGCAGGAATATCCCTGTACCGTCCGGGTCCTATGGATTTTATACCACAGTATATCCGCGGTAAGAATAATCCGGAGAGCATCACCTATGACTGCCCTCAGCTGGAAGCAATCCTGGAGCCCACATACGGCTGTATTGTATATCAGGAACAGGTTATGCAGATTGTTCGGGATCTGGGAGGATATACACTTGGGCGAAGCGATCTGCTGCGCCGTGCCATGTCTAAGAAAAAGGCATCGGTTATGGAAAAAGAGCGCCAGAATTTCGTGTATGGAAATGAAGAGGAAGGCGTTGCCGGCTGTATCAATAATGGTATCGATGAAAAAGTTGCAAATAAAATATACGATGATATGATCGATTTTGCCAAGTATGCATTTAATAAATCCCATGCGGCGGCATACGGTGTGGTATCTTATCAGACAGCATATCTGAAATATTATTATCCGGTTGAATTTATGGCGGCGCTTATGACGTCTGTCATTGATAATCCCACCAAAGTATCAGAATATATCCTGACCTGCCGCCAGATGGGAATCGATATTCTGCCCCCGGATATCAATGTAGGGGAAAGTGCGTTTTCAGCAGATGGAAAATCCATCCGATACGGACTGTCTGCCATTAAAAGTGTTGGAAAACCGGTTATTGAGGCAATTGTATCCGAACGTGTCCAGAGAGGATCCTATAAGTCTCTAAAAGATTTTATTGAGCGGTTATCCGGTAAAGAGGTTAATAAGCGGACAATAGAAAGCTTTATTAAAGCGGGCGCACTGGACGGACTGGGAGGAACCAGAAAGCAGTTCATGATGATTTACGTACAGATCATGGACAGTGTCAATCAGGAACGGAAATATTCCCTATCCGGACAGATGTCTCTGTTTGATCTTGTAAGCGAGGAAGAAAAAAAAGAATTCGAAATCCGTCTGCCGGACGTAGGGGAATATGAAAAAGAGCAGCTGCTCAGTTTTGAAAAGGAAGTTCTGGGCGTGTATATCAGCGGTCATCCGCTTCAGGAATATGAAGAAAGATGGCGTAAAAATATCTCCCAGGTAACATCAGATTTCATGATTGATGAGGAAATTGGAGTAACAAAGGTAGCGGATGGTATAAAAGCCATAATCGGAGGAATGATTATTAGTAAAACGATAAAACACACCAGAACGAATAAAACAATGGCATTTATTACCGTAGAAGATCTGGTGGGTACCGTGGAAGTGGTAATTTTTCCTAAGGATTATGAGAAGTTCAAGGATCTTCTTGTTGAAGACAGTAAAGTATTTATAAAAGGAAGGGTTTCTACCGAAGACGACAAACCCAGCAAACTGATCTGTGAAAAGATCTGGGAATTTGAAGAAGCACCAAGGGAACTCTGGATACAATTTGAAGATAAAGAAACTTTTGTGAAGTCAGAAGAGACACTCTATGGGCTGCTGCGCCAGTCTGATGGGAAAGATGCCGTGGTCATATATGTGCGAAATCCAAAGTCTGTTAAGAGGCTGGAACGCAACTGGTCAGTACGGATTGAAGAGCAGCTTTTACGGAAACTTGCTGAAAATTTTGGGGGGAATAACGTAAAAGTTGTAGAAAAGAGTATTGAAAAGTTGTAGAAAATGAATTAGAATGTTTAGGATGAGGAAATTGTATATAAATGAATTAAGGTGAACCTAAAATGAAGGAGGCACAAAAATGGCAAAGCAAATAGAGACAATCGGAGTGTTAACAAGTGGTGGAGATGCACCCGGAATGAACGCTGCAATTCGTGCAGTAGTACGAAGAGCAATTTCAAGCGGTAAAAAAGTAAAGGGTATTTTAAAAGGCTATAATGGCCTGTTAAATGAAGAAATTATTGACTTATCGGCACGTGATGTATCAGATACCATTTCGCGGGGAGGTACGATTCTCTATACGGCACGTTGTGCTGAGTTCAGAACAGCAGAAGGACAGAAGCAGGGAGCAGAAGTCTGCAAAAAACACGGCATTGACGGTCTTGTAGTTATTGGTGGAGACGGATCTTTTGCCGGAGCACAGAAACTAGCGAACCTGGGAGTAAATACCATTGGGGTTCCGGGAACAATAGATCTTGATATTGCTTGTTCCGAGTATACAATCGGTTTTGATACCGCTGTTAATACAGCGATGCAGGCAATTGATAAAGTACGTGATACTTCTACATCCCATGAAAGATGCAGTATTATCGAGGTAATGGGACGTGGTGCAGGTTATATCGCATTATGGTGCGGTATTGCAAATGGAGCAGAAGATATTCTGATTCCTGAAAAGTATGATTATGACGAACAGAAATTAATTAATAACATTATTAATAATAGAAAACGCGGTAAAAAGCACCATATTATTATCAACGCGGAAGGAATCGGACATTCTACCAGTATGGCAAGAAGAATCGAAGCTGCTACCGGTGTTGAGACCAGAGCAACGATTCTGGGACATATGCAGCGTGGCGGAAGCCCTACCTGTAAGGATCGTGTGTATGCATCTATGATGGGCGCATATGCAACTGATTTATTATGTGATGGTAAGACAAACCGTGTAGTTGGATATAAAAACGGAGACTTCACTGATTTCGATATTAATGAAGCTCTGGCAATGCAAAAAGGAATTTCAGAATTTATGTTTGAGGTAAGCAGATCTCTTTCAGTATAAGATAAGGAGTATCAGGATGGCAGTAAAATCCTTTGTAGTTTTTGGGTTAGGTAAGTTCGGTGTCAGCGTTGCAACTGCGCTCAGTAATAATGGATGTGAAGTGCTGGCAGTGGATATGGACCCGGATAAGGTACAGGACATTGCAGATGAAGTAACATATGCAGTAAGAGCGAATGTAACAGATCCGGAAGTATTTAAAAGCCTGGGACTGCGAAATATGGATGGGGCAGTTGTTGCGATATCCGGAAATATGGAAGCAAGTGTGATGGCTACCATATTGGCGAAAGAAGCGGGAATACCGTATATTCTGGCGAAGGCTACCAGCCGCATTCATGCCACGGTATTGGAAAAAGTCGGCGCAGACCATGTAATATCGCCGGAAAGCGAGATGGGATCCCGTGTAGCAAGGAATATGGTATTTGGCAGATTTGTAGATACATTTGAACTTTCTTCTACCTATAGTATGGTGGAAATGGAAGTACCGGAATCCTGGATAGGAAGTACCTTAAGGGAGCTGGATATCCGTAATAAGTTTGGAGTTAACATCATCGCCTATAAAATAGGGGATCAGGTAAATGTAAATCTGGACCCGGATGAACCGATGCGGGCAGAACAAACACTGCTAACGGTTGGTGATAATGAAAAACTGAGGAAGATCAGGTAGTATAAGTTTTAACATAAAGTAATTGAAGAATTTAAATGAAAATAAAATAGATAAAGATGAAAAGGCGCTGATGAGAATTAGCGCCTTTTGTCAGAATAGGAGAAATATGATTACCAGTACGTCAAATCAGCAGATTAAGAATCTGCTTCAACTTCAGAAAAAGGGTAAAGTACGGAAAGAACAGGATGTGTTTGTGGTTGAAGGCGTTAAGATGTATCAGGAAGCACCCGGGGAACGGATTGTAAAGACTTATGTTTCGAAGACCTTCTATGAAAAGCCGGAAAATAAAAAGCTTCTGGCCGGAGACAGGCTGGAGGTGGTAGAAGACCGGGTATTTGATGCTGCATCCGATACTAAAACCCCTCAGGGAATTTTGAGTATTGTAAAACAATCCCACTATAACTTAGGAGAGATTCTTACATCTTCTGCCACACCCCATCTATTAATCCTTGAGAATCTCCAGGATCCGGGAAACCTTGGAACGATTATGCGGACGGCAGAGGGTGCCGGTGTGAATGGAATTATTATGACATCAGATACGGTAGATATCTATAATCCAAAAACAATCCGGTCTACGATGGGGTCGCTGTACCGGGTACCATTTTTTTACACTGGTAATATAGAAGAAGTTTTAAAAGAATTAAGAGAAAAAAGTATAAAAACCTATGCTGCGCATCTGAAAGGAGCCCGCAGCTACTATGAGGAAGACTATTCTGCGGGAACGGCATTTCTGATTGGAAATGAAGGGAATGGCTTAAGTGAGGGGCTAAGCGCCCGGTCGGACTGTTACATCAAGATCCCCATGTCAGGCCAGGTAGAATCATTAAATGCGGCTATAGCGGCATCTATATTAATGTATGAAGTGAAGCGCCAGAGGAGAATCTAATGAAAACTTAAGAAATAAGGTTGACAATCTCCTCATATTATTGTACAATACATTCGTAACATAATTTAATAGATTTGTAATAATTGTAATGGAATAGTAGTAAATATTTCATGCAACGCAGTTATTCAGGAGGTAAAAATGAAGGGTAGAATGAAACCTGCAATTTGCTGTACTGTATCAGCGCTTACACTTTCCATGGCAGTATCGATGGTGTCTATGGCGAAAGAAATGCCAAATGCAGGGACATCAAACATACAAGATCAGACACAAGAAAGCGACTGGAATTATCGTGCGGTTGCGGATGTAACGGACGAATTATTTATCAGATCAATGGGTTCCGAGAACGGTAAGATTATTGGCTATCTGCCAAGTGCCGGCGGAGCATATGTTCTGGAAAAAGGGGATGACTGGACTAAGGTTCGCTCAGGAGATGTTGTAGGCTACATAAAGACAGAATATCTTGCATTTGGACAAGATGCTAAGAAACTGGCTGAAGTTTATGGTACTCCGGGAGTAGAGATCTCTTGGGACGGAGTAAATATTTTTAATAATGCCGATCCGGCAGCGAAAATTGTGGATACGGTAAACAGGGGCGAAGGTTACGAGTATACGTCGAATGACGGTACTTGGGTAAATATTCAGCTGGACAATTCAAAAAGTGCGTATGTTCCTGCTGAAGATGTAAAAGAAACACTGCTTCTTGAAACCGCGGTTCCGACGGACGACTATGTGGCACCGGTGAGTGCTTACAGCAATGGAAATTATACAAGTAACAGTACCAATCAGACATCAGGAAATAACGGTTCAGCCAATACAGGAAACTCTGATAATTCTCAGAATGTGAATAATGTTCCGGAAACAGAGACGACCTGGACGGAAACACCGCAGACAGAAACAACCTGGACAGAAGCACCGCAGACAGAGGCTGCCTGGACAGAAGCGCCTCAGACAGAGACAGCCTGGACAGAAGCACCGCAGACGGAAACGACCTGGACAGAAGCGCATCAGACAGAGACAACCTGGACAGAGGCACCGGAGACAGAAGCACCTGTAACGGAAACGCCGGCAACAGAGGCACCGGCAACGGAAGCACCGGAGACAGAATCCAATGCAAGTTCCTCAGCAAGTGCCGATGATTTAACTCTGTTGGCATCTATCATTTACTGTGAGGCAGGAAATCAGCCCCGGGATGGTAAAGTGGCAGTAGGTGCAGTTGTAATGAACCGTGTGGCAAGTTCTTCATTTGCCGGCAATATCCGTGACGTTATTTACGAAAGCGGACAGTTCATGCCGACCTGGGATGGAAGTATGTCAAGTGCATTAGCTAATGGAGTGCCAAGTGACTGCTACGAAGCAGCACAGGCTGCCCTGAACGGAGAAAATCCGGTAGGGGGCGCATTGTACTTCAACACAGGTTCCGGAAAAGGAATCAAGATTGGAGCACATCAGTTTTACTAATATGTGAATTGATAGAAGGAAGCCGAACACCTAAATGGTGACGGCTTCCTTTTTATCCCTTCTGAAATATATGAAACTTAAGTTGTATTTTCCTACTATTTATAGTAAAATATAGAGGTAACATATAAATACTCTGACAGGAGGGTAATATTATGGAAATAGAATCTATTTGTTGGCTCGTTTTATTTATTCTCCTTATTGTAATCGAACTTGCTACGATGGGTTTGACAACAATCTGGTTTGCAGGAGGATCCGTTGCAGGGTTCATTGTATCGGTTCTGGATGGAAATATTCTACTTCAAATCCTGGCATTTGTTATTGTCTCCGTGGTACTTTTGATTTTTACAAGACCATTTGCAGTCAGATATGTGAATAAAAATCGGACTAAGACGAATGTGGATAGTTTGGTTGGCAAGAAGGCAATCGTAACCAAAGCGATTGACAATCTTCTGGGGGAAGGTCAGGCAGTGGTAAATGGCTTGGAATGGACTGCCCGCACAGGTGATGATAAAGTAAAGATTGCAGAAGGGAAGACCGTAGTAATCGAGCGGATCAGCGGAGTGAAATTAATTGTAAAAGAGAAGGAGAATTAAGTTATGGATACTAACGTTTCATCGGTTTTTGTACCTATTTTGATTATTGTGTTAATCATTATTTTATTATTGTTAGTGGTATCTTGTATTAAGATTGTTCCTCAGGCTCAGGCATTAGTTGTAGAACGACTTGGCGGATACCAGGGAACCTGGTCTGTAGGCTTACATTTTAAAGTTCCTTTTATCGACAGAATTGCTAAAAAAGTGTTATTAAAAGAGCAGGTTGTAGATTTTGCACCTCAGCCTGTAATTACCAAAGATAATGTAACGATGCGAATTGATACGGTTGTATTCTTCCAGATAACAGATCCGAAGCTTTTTGCATATGGAGTTGAGAATCCGATTATGGCAATCGAAAATCTGACAGCCACCACCTTACGTAATATTATCGGTGACATGGAACTGGATCAGACGCTTACCTCCAGAGAGATTATTAATACAAAGATGCGTTCATCTCTAGATATTGCAACAGATCCATGGGGAATTAAGGTTAACCGCGTGGAATTAAAGAATATTATTCCGCCGGCAGCTATTCAGGATGCCATGGAAAAACAGATGAAGGCTGAACGTGAACGAAGAGAATCGATTCTTCGTGCGGAAGGTGAGAAGAGATCTACAGTTCTGGTAGCTGAAGGACATAAAGAATCTACTATTTTAGAAGCAGAAGCAGAAAAACAGTCAGCAATCCTTCGTGCAGAAGCACAAAAGGAAAGGATGATCCGTGAAGCTGAAGGTGAAGCAGAAGCAATTATTAAAGTACAGAAAGCAAATGCAGACGGTATCCGTTTCTTAAAAGAAGCTGGAGCAGATCAGTCCGTATTAGCACTTAAGAGCTTCGAAGCATTAGAGAAAGTAGCAGATGGTCAGGCAACTAAGATTATTATTCCGTCTGAGATACAAAATGTAGCAGGGCTTGTAAAGTCCATTACGGAAATTGCAAAGGATATTTAATAAGTAAAGAAGTTCAACAGAGTAAAATGATGGGCGAGAAGAAGTAAAGGGCTGTGGGGATTTGGCAGAAGGGATTAGAAATTCTGCTTTATTCCCACAGTTTTTATGTTCTATAAGAGATAATATGTTGAACAAAACGAAGAACAGTGGTATGATGGAAAACAAATCACGATATTATTTGGTCAATACGGTACCAGGAGCACAAATAGGAGGAAAGATGATGAATTTAAAAGGACGCAGTTTTTTAACATTAAAAGATTTCACTTCTGAAGAAATAGAATACCTGCTGGAACTTGCAGGAGAACTTAAGGAAAAAAAGAAACGCGGTGTACTGGGAAACAGTCTGCGTGGAAAAAATGTTGCTTTGATTTTTGAAAAGCCATCAACCAGAACTAGATGTGCATTTACTATCGGCTGTACAGATGAAGGCGGTCATCCGGAGTATTTGGGAAAGGATGATATACAGTTAGGCCATAAAGAAAGTGTGGAAGATACCGCAAGAGTACTGGGACGTATGTTTGACGGAATTGAATTTCGCGGATTCAAGCATGAAACAGTTGAAAAACTGGCAGAATATGCAGGAGTACCGGTGTGGAACGGTTTGACAGATGATTATCATCCAACGCAGATTCTGGCTGATATGCTCACAATGAAGGAACATTTCGGTTATCTGAAAGGACTTCGTTTTGTATACTTAGGCGACGGACGCAATAATATGGCAAACAGTCTGATGATCGGATGCGCCAAACTGGGTGTTCATTTCACAATTATTGCACCCAGGGAATTATGGCCGAAAGATGATCTGGTAGCGTTATGTGAAGGATACGCGAAGGATTCTCAGGCAACGGTTACAATAACAGATTCTACAGACGGTGTTCAGGATGCGGATGTGCTCTATACGGATGTATGGTGCTCCATGGGTGAAGAGGACAAGGCGGCAGAACGTATTGCGTTATTATCACCATATCAGATTAACAGTGAACTGATGCATAAAACAGGCAAAGATACAACTATTTTTATGCATTGCCTGCCTGCAGTAAAAGGAAAAGAAGTTACAGAAGAAGTATTTGAATCGGCAGCTTCTGTTGTATTTGATGAAGCTGAGAACCGTATGCATACAATCAAAGCTGTTATGGTAGCAACTCTTGGCGAGTAATTTTCGTATGGGAGAAAGCCAGCCGGCTTGCGCTATTCAGGGGTATTAATATGAAGAAATTTGCAAATAAGAGATCTCTGGATCTTGAGGTGGCAGGGACAATAGCCAGTTTTGCCATTATTATATTAACGGTGGCAGCATTTTGGGATTATCAGTATGGGCAGCGGATATTTATAGCCGTGTTTCTTATGGGGACGATACTCAATGGAAGTCTTGCGGGTATGAACTGGTATCGGCGTCATATTGCGGCGGGAATTCTGTTTACCATTCTGACAATGATTTATCTCGGTGTCTGCGTGTATGCCGCACTGGCAGTTTAGAATTTAAGACACGCTCAAGGAGGGCAATGATTTGTGAAAAGTAAAATATTAGATGCGCTTCGCAGTGCCGAAGACTATGTCTCCGGGCAGGAGCTCTGTGAAAAATTCGGTGTCACCAGAACGGCAATCTGGAAGGCAATGAACCAGCTGAAAGAAGAAGGATATGAGATAGAAGCAATTTCCAATAAAGGATATCGGCTGAAGGGGTGCCCGGACAGCGTGAAAGCAGAGGAACTGCTCAGCCTGTTGAATACGAAGTGGGCAGGACAGCAGATCGCTTATATTCAGGAAGTGGATTCTACCAATAATTATGCCAGGCGGCTGGCAGAAAATGGTGCGGTACATGGAACTCTGGCAGTAACAGACCGTCAGTACGGCGGTAAGGGAAGACGGGGTAAAACCTGGAGTATGCCGGAAAAAAGCTCTGTGGCAATGACATTAATCATACGCCCTCAGATGAATCCGGGGAAAGCATCTATGCTGACACTGGTGATGGGACTTGCAGTAGCTAGAGCTGTGCATCGCATGCTGGGACTTCCGGCGAAGATTAAATGGCCTAACGATGTGGTATTAAACGGCAGGAAAATCTGTGGGATTCTCACAGAGATGAGTGCAGAGATGGAAGCGGTGAATTATATTGTAATCGGTGCAGGCATCAATGTAAATATGAACGAAATACCTAAAGAAATTGAAGCCGTGGCAACATCTTTATCGCTGGAATGTAATAAGAAGATCCATCGCGCAGAAGTAATTCAGTATTGCATGGAAGAGTTTGAGCGGTGTTACGAGAAATTTATGCAGACACAGGATTTATCCCTTTTATTAGAAGAATATAATGAGGTCCTTGTAAATAGAGGAAATATGGTGAAGGTGCTGGAACCAGGCAATGTGTATACGGGAATGTCAGAGGGCATTAACAGCCAGGGTGAACTGCTTGTTACCAAAGAAAGCGGAGAACAGGTTCGGGTGTTTGCAGGTGAGGTATCTGTCCGTGGATTTTACGGATATGTATAAAGTAAACAGGTGTCAGGAGGAAACGATGTACCAGGATAAAGTAGTATTATGCGGAGCAAGCGCATATGAGCAAAAATTTTATTTAAATGAGAACTTCGCCGCTCTTCCCGACAGTATAAAAGACGAGTTGAAGATTATGTGCGTCTTATATACTCAGGACGTGGGGGGAGTGTTAACCCTTGAATTTGAAGAGGATGGAACGCTTTGTTTTCATACTGAGGCTCATGAATCGGATTATGCCTATGATGAAATCGGGAGCGTGCTAAAGATCAAAGAACTTCAGAGGAGCAAAGAGGAACTGCTTCGCTCACTGGAGATGTATTATAAAGTATTTTTTCTTGGAGAAGACTATGAAGATTAAGATAGGCAGCGTAGAGCTGGCAAATCCATTTGTCTTAGCGCCGATGGCAGGGGTAACTGACCTGCCATTTCGCTTGCTTTGCAAAGAGCAGGGGGCAGGACTTTTAAGTATGGAGATGGTGAGTGCAAAAGCGATTTCCTTCCATAATAAGAATACAGAAAAACTAATGGAAATAGAAAAATCAGAACATCCCATAGCGTTGCAGCTTTTTGGATCAGATCCCCATATTATCAGTGAAATGGCAAAGGAAATTGAAGAAAAAGAATTTGATATTCTGGATATTAATATGGGATGTCCGGTCCCGAAGGTAGTGAATAACCAGGAAGGTTCCGCACTCATGAAAGATCCCGGGAGAGTTGAGGCAATTGTAAGCAAAACTGTAAAAGCCGTAAATAAACCGGTAACCGTCAAGATCAGAAAAGGTTTTGACGAAGAGCATGTTAATGCGGTAGAGATAGCCAGAATTATAGAAGGATGCGGAGCGGCGGCAATTACGATACATGGCAGAACCAGAGAACAGTATTATTCCGGAGAAGCAGACTGGGAAATAATAAGACAGGTAAAAGAGGCAGTTCGTATACCGGTTATCGGAAATGGTGATGTTACGGATCCACTGTCAGCTGAGAGGATGATGAAAGAGACCGGATGTGACGGAGTCATGATAGGAAGGGCGGCAAGAGGAAATCCATGGATATTCAGGGACTTGGCTGCATACTTTGAAAGGGGGGTTATACTCCCGAAACCTTCGATTCCGGAATTGAAGGAAATGATACTCAAACATGCATCTCTTCAGCTTCAATATAAAGGGGCATATACCGGAATCCGGGAAATGAGGAAGCACGTTGCATGGTATACTGCAGGGTATCCTCATTCGGCTGCTATACGCAGATGTGTAAATGAGATTGAGAGTATGGAACAGTTGGAAAAAATGCTGGAAGAGAAATTTTAATATCTGGAAGATACTGGATGGCGCTATTTCGACTTTGAGATTCTTGACAATTTGCCATTGATAGGATATAATACTGTGATTGTTACGTAAACGTACGATTCACCTCATTTTATAGAATGGGAACAGTCCTATAAACTGAGGTGTTTCGTTCGAAGGGGCTTGAAAACAAATACAAGAATAGATGTAGGAAGGGTGCAATAAGAATGGAAGAAAAGAAGAACTTATTAACTTATGCGGGATTAAAAAGCCTGGAAGAAGAGCTTCATGATTTAAAGGTTGTAAAAAGAAAAGAAGTTGCCGGTAAGATTAAAGAGGCAAGAGAGCAGGGCGACCTGTCCGAAAATGCGGAATACGATGCAGCGAAAGATGAACAGAGAGATATAGAAGCAAGAATTGAGCAGATTGAAAAAATCTTAAAAAATGCAGAAGTTATTGTGGAAGATGAAGTTGATTTAGACAAAATCAGCGTTGGATGTGCTGTGAAAGTATATGATGCTGAATTTGAAGAAGAACTGGACTTTAAGATCGTAGGTTCTTCCGAAGCAAACAGTCTTCAGGGTAAGATTTCAAATGAGTCTCCGGTTGGAAAAGCATTAATCGGCGCTAAAGTTGGCGATGAAGTAGTTGTGGAAACCCAGGCGGGAGATATGAAATATAAGGTTTTAGAAATACAAAGATCCATTTAATGAAGGAGGAAAGACAGTGGCTGAACAGAAGAAGGTACAGGAACAGGATATTAATCAGTTGTTAAAGGTACGCCGCGAGAAGCTGGAAGAATTACAGGCGAACGGTAATAATCCTTTTGAAATTATGAAATATGATGTAGACCATCATAGCAGAGAAGTGAAAGAGAATTTTGAAGAGCTGGAAGGCAAACAGGTTTCCCTGGCTGGACGTATTATGTCCAAACGTGTTATGGGAAAAGCTTCTTTTTGCAATATTCAGGATCTGGAAGGAAATATCCAGTCTTATGTTGCAAGAGACAGTATCGGAGAAGAAGAATACAAAGCATTTAAGAAAATGGATATTGGTGATATCGTTGGCTTAAAGGGTGAAGTATTTAAAACGAAAACAGGTGAAATCTCAATTCATGCATCTGCAGTATCTCTGTTGTCTAAGAGTCTTCAGATCCTGCCGGAAAAATTCCATGGACTGACCAATACAGATATCCGTTACCGTCAGAGATATGTGGATTTAATCATGAACCAGGATGTGAAGGAAACCTTTGTGAAACGTTCCAAGATCATTAGCTGCATTCGTCAGTACCTGGATGGGAACGGATTTATGGAAGTAGAAACTCCGATCCTGGTTCCAAATGCAGGCGGAGCTGCTGCCAGACCTTTTGACACACATTATAATGCATTAGATGAAGATGTGCATCTGAGAATTTCTCTGGAGTTATATCTGAAGAGACTGATCGTAGGCGGACTGGAACGCGTTTATGAAATTGGACGTGTTTTCCGTAACGAAGGATTGGATACCAGACATAATCCGGAATTTACATTACTAGAGCTCTATCAGGCATATACAGATTACCATGGCATGATGGATCTGTCTGAGAACCTTTACCGTCATGTAGCGCAGGAAGTCCTGGGTACAACAGTAATTAACTATGGTGACGTGGAGATCGATTTATCCAAGCCTTTCGAACGTCTTACTATGGTAGAAGCGGTGAAGAAATATGCAGGTGTGGACTTTAATGAAATCAAGACAGAAGAAGAAGCGAAAGCTTTAGCTGATAAAAAGGGTGTACACTACGAGGCCAGACATAAAAAGGGCGATATCCTGAATCTTCTTTTTGAAGAATTTGTAGAGGAACAGCTGGTTCAGCCAACCTTTATTATGGATCATCCGGTGGAAGTATCTCCTCTTGCGAAGAGAATACCTGGAAATCCGGATTATACAGAGCGTTTCGAACTGTTTATCACTAAACGAGAGATGGCAAATGCGTTCTCCGAATTAAATGACCCAATCGACCAGCGCGGACGTTTTGAAGCACAGGAAGAATTAAAGGCTCAGGGAGACGAAGAAGCCAACAGCGTTGATGAAGACTTCTTAAATGCCCTGGAACATGGTATGCCACCTACAGGTGGAATTGGAATCGGTATTGACCGTATGGTAATGCTGCTTACGAATGCTGCAGCGATTCGTGATGTGCTGTTATTCCCCACAATGAAGACCTTGGGTGGTTCTGACTCTTCTGCCAAGGCAGGTAAAGCTGAAAATGCAGCTTGCGCACAGGAAGTGAAAGCAGCGGAAGTTATCGATTTTTCAAAGGTGAAAGTGGAACCTCTTTTTGAAGAGATGGTAGATTTTGAGACCTTTTCAAAGGCTGATTACAGAGCTGTGAAGGTAAAAGCTTGTGAAGCAGTACCGAAGAGCAAGAAGCTTTTGAAGTTCATCCTTGATGATGGTTCAGGCACAGACCGTACCATTTTAAGCGGTATTCATGAGTACTATGAGCCGGAAGACCTGGTTGGAAAAACTTGTATTGCAATCGTAAATCTGCCTCCAAGACCTATGATGGGCATTGATTCTTGTGGAATGCTGATTTCTGCAGTTCATGAGGATGACGGGAAAGAAGGTCTGAATCTTTTGATGGTGGATGACCGGATTCCGGCAGGTGCAAAGCTGTATTAAGATAGCTGCGTATAATTTTAGTCCTCAGAAGCGATTATGCTTCTGGGGATTTTTAGGCTTTAATAACATAATGGGTGTTTATGAATAATAAAAACAGCGTATGCAATGAAAAATAATCATTGCTTCGCTGTTTTTTTGTCCCATTATTTATTTCTATCCCTTTTTTCCATTACATAATCGGCATACTTCTGTGGTGTTAACCCGGTATATTTGCTGAACACCCGGATGAAGGTGTTGGAGCTGTTGAATCCTGTCAGGGTACTTAAGTCCTTGGTTTTCAGAAAAGGATCTTTTTCCAGCAGGGCTTTGGCCTGATTAATCCGGTAGTTATTCAGATAATCCTTAAAATTGTTGTCACTTAGCTGCTTGAATAGAATACCGCAGTATTTAGGTGAGATATTAAACTGGTCAGCAAGGTCGTTAAGCATGATGTTATCATGGTAATTCTGGTGAATATAGTCCAGCATGCGGGAGAGGACAGCCTCATCCTGGGTCTGGGTGCGCCGGTTTTTCTCACGGATGGTCTCGGTGAGAACCGTTTTGATACCAGTGATCGTCACCGAATCCGCCCAATGTGTATACCAGTGTTCGTAGTCAATGGAGCGGCCAATAAATTCCTCAGGGCAGGTTTTCATCTCCTGGAATATTCTGTTCACGGTTCCGATCAGAGCGTAGATAAAGTTCTGCAGAACCTCCATGGGCAGAACTTTGTGGACCAGGTTTTCACGGATCAGATTGTCGAACAGTTCAAGTGCCTGCTCCTGTCCTTCGATAACGGTCTGTATCAGTTTATTCTCCATAGAAAGAGGGTAGGAGTATGTAGCGGAGTCTATATCTGCTATCTGAGCATGGGTGATGATTTTGTCGTGTGGCAGCATGGGGAGATATTCTGCTATCTTCAGAGTTTCCAGGTAACAGGGATGCAGATTCTCAAAGCCTTCTTTTACCGAACTCAGAATAATCTGTTCTTCCCAGTATTTTCCTCCTTCCTCGTCCGTTTCCGGGGATGGGGACATCACCTGGGCTGCCAGTGCCTTTGCATCCTCAATACTATCGGATATCAGGATCAGGGCATAACGGTACATAGATAATTTTACAAATACAAGATCATTACGCTGCAGACAGCTTTTAAAGATCAGGTTTTTATAAAGCTCCAGCTGGCAGAATCTGCTGTCATCCGGAGGAAGACTGGAATCCGGGGTAAAGCAGATCAGTCCCACACAAAAACGGCTGTTATCAGGAAAAAACGGCTTTTCTTTTGGTGCCAGGCAGCCGTTGGGGTCTGTGAGCAGATTCTGGTAATACTGTTGTGCAAGTAATGTATCCGTGGTTTTCTGGGTTGCCAGAAGGCTGTGGTTCAGGCTCTGAATTTTAGCCAGATTTTCATTCAAAATCCCAAACTCGTCATAGCTCTGGGAATCTTCCTTTATATGTGGCTGCAATACTTTATAAATTGGTTTGTACAGAAGATTTGCCACATAATAAAAGACAGCACACAGCAACACGAAAATAGCCATGACAGACACCAGGTACAGAAAAATATTCATAGCGTTCAGACTGTACCGGTCATAGAGATAGGATATATTCCAGTTCATTGACAGAAGATGCGTATTTGCAATATAGAAGCCGGATTTCCGGACTATGTCTTTGTTGGAATCCAAGTCTTTCTGCAGTGATTTAAACAGTTTCAAATCCTCTTCATCCTGAGAACTGGATATGAAAAGTCCATTGGTGCCGGAAATCCAGTATTTCTCGGGGGTGGCAGTGCCTACCAGGGAAGAAATGGGGATATCAGCCATATAGATACATGTCCGGGGCTGTTTACAACCCTTAATCAAATAGTAAAGAGAGACAAGTGAGCCTTTTTCATCATAGTGAGGGATAACATAGGGAAACATATTTGTTTCGAAATAATGCTGTATATCTGCCAGATCCTTTGCAGACAGCCCTTTTTTCTTCAAAAATTCGGATATGGAAAAAGAACCTTCCGGCGACAGGACAGTGGAATGTGTGTTGTTTTCAAGATCAATCTGTCCGTTATTTAGGAGCAGATAGACCTGGAAGCGGGTCTCTCCGGCACCGGCATGTTTTAACAATGCCTTTTGGGCCTTGGAGGACAGAAAATAAAAATCAGGTGTCCCCTCCGAGACAGACCATTCCTTTATCAGGGAATCGTTTACAATATCCGTCATAGTATTGGAAATCTCTTTGAGTGAGGCGGCGCTCTTCTCTTCCAGTATAGTCCGGGAAACAGTGATGGAACTCATATAATTTTCTTCCGATTTTTGTGACAGGAATATTCCTGAGACAGATGCAAACGCCAGCGTCACAGCAGCGGCTAAGAGCAGGAAGACAAATTTCATTTTTTGATGATATAACCCGGAAGGATGTTTTAGCATCATCGCGCACCTCCTTTTTGGTGTAAACTGTTGGAAATTCAGTATAAATTATAATTGCATTCTGGTGATAATTCAAGTGAAAGAGCCCTATTTTACAAGGATTCGGACAAAATGGTGATCTTTTGAAAAATGATGATGCACGAAAAATGGGCGGGACATTGAAAAAAGGGTACTGAGAGAAAAGTGGGTATCCCAAAAAGCAGAGAAAAAACAGGCCGGGGAATTTGATGATTTACTTTTCAAACATGATCCGTTAAGGTTGATCTATCGACTCGAAGCGCTTCGATACTGTAGAAAGGAGAGAAAAGAGGACTTTGGCTAAACAACAAATAAAAACACAGAAGAAAAGAAATTTTTCTTTTGTTATAAAGAAAATTGTTTCAAGCAAGGAATTATATCTTCTGCTGCTTCCGGGTATTATCTGGTATCTTCTATTTGCATACCGCCCTATGACGGAACTTAAGATTGCGTTCTATGATTACAATGTATTTCAGGGCATTGAAGGCAGTACGTTTACAGGTCTGCAGAATTTTATTGAATTTTTTAAGGGGAAGGATTTTCCCAGGGTATTGAAAAACACCCTGATGATTTCTTTCTGGCAGTTATTGATCTGCTTTCCGGTGCCTATCGCACTGGCAATTTGTGTAACAGAGATGAAGAACAAGTTTGTCAGCAGGATGACGCAGATGTCCACGCTGCTTACGCACTTTATATCGGTAGTGGTGGTCTGCGGTATTGTGATTAACTTTCTTTCACCCAGTACCGGTGTGATAAATCTGGTATTGGAAAAGCTGGGTGCAGATCCGGTGTACTTTATGACAAAACCGGAATATTTCAAAGGAATCTATACTTTGATGACACTGTGGCAGAATGCAGGATTTGATGCACTGGTATATATTGCCGCAATTATGGGAATAGACCAGCAGCTTTATGAGGCAGCAACTGTGGACGGGGCAGGGAAAATGAAGAAAATTTTTCATGTGACGATTCCGGGTATGGTACCTGCTATTGTAACCATGCTGATTCTCAAGCTGGGAGGGATCATCAAGGTAGGGTACGAGGCGATTCTGCTTCTGTACCAGCCGGCAACTTATTCGGCAGCAGATGTTATATCCACCTACTCTTACCGTCTGGCATTTGAAAACGGAAACTATGGGCTGTCTGTGGCGGCTGGGTTATTTGAATCCGCGGTTGCATTCATCATGGTAATTCTTGCTAACAAAATCAGCAAGAAGATTTCCGATAACGCATTATGGTAAGGAGGAAAAGAGATGTTGAGAAATAAAATAAAACAGGGACAGGTTATCGGGTTCGAAGAAAAGATCTTCAATGTGGTGATGGTTATTCTGGGTATCCTGATTACCTTTATCGCTCTGTATCCCATATATTATGTATTGATTTCTTCCTTCAGCAAGCCATTTTTTGTTGAAAATGGGGATGTTTTACTGAAGATCAGGGAGTTTACTACAGCAAGTTATGAGGCAGTTTTTAAGCGTGACGGGCTGTGGTCAGCTTACGGAAATGCTATTTTTTACACGGTCTTCGGACTATTGGCAAATATGTTCTTTACAACTACTATGGCATATGCGTTATCGAAGAAATATCTGATGGGAAGAAAAGCTCTGACACTATTCACAGTCTTTACCATGTGGTTCAGCGCAGGGATCATTCCCACTTATATGAATTTCAGTAATCTGGGACTGCTGGACACAAGAGCGGCAATTATTTTCGGGTTCGCAATTGAGACGTATAATCTGATTATTATGAAGAGCTTTTTTGAGCAGGTGCCGGAGGCACTGGAAGAGGCGGCGTTCATTGACGGTGCAGGGCATTTCAGGGTATTATGGAATATATATCTGCCCCTATCAAAACCGGCACTTGCCACTGTAGGATTGTTTTACGGCATCAGCAGGTGGAACGGTTATTTCTGGGCAATGCAGCTTCTAAAAGATGACGGCAAGATCCCTTTGCAGGTATTCCTGAAAAAATTAATCGTGGAGAGGGTATCCAACCCTTCCGATGCGGCAATTGTGACAAAGGCATCGCTCACTTCACCTACCACGCAGGTATATGCATTGATTATACTGGCAGTTGTTCCCATGATTATTGTATTCCCTTTTATTCAAAAATATTTTAAATCAGGCCTCACCCTGGGTGGTGTCAAAGGCTAATTATAAATGGAGGATTATTCATTATGAAGAGAAAACAGATTACAGTATTATTACTGACCGCAGTTCTTGGCTTGTCTATGATATTTGGTGCAGCAGGATGCGGAAAAGTGAAGGATAGCACAGCAACTGCTTCTAAGGGAGAGGGCAGCAAAGAATTCACGGCGTTTATGTTCCTGTCCGGAACACCTTTTAATTCTGACTGGGAAGTGTGGAAAGAGGTGGAGAAGAAAACGGGTGTAAAACTCAAAGGGCTGGTTGCCTCATCCAATTCCGATTATGCTACAGCGTTCCAGAATATGGTGGCATCCGGGCAGCTGGCTGATATTATTGCATGTGATTTAACGACTGATATGGAGAAACTGGGTAAGGACGGAGGGGTTATCCCTTTAAATGATCTGATTGAGGAGCATGCCCCTCATATCAAAGAAGCACTGGATAATGACCCGAATCTGAAATATCAGGCAACAGCGGAAGACGGACATATCTATAATATCCCGTTGGGAAAAGAGCTGAAGTCTTCACAATTTTACTGGATACGCCAGGACTGGCTGGATAAACTGGGGCTGAAGGCACCGGAAACCGTGGATGAACTCCATGATGTACTGACAGCATTTAAGAACAATGATCCCAACGGCAATGGAAAGGCAGACGAGATTCCGCTGTTTGACCGCTCTGCTACTTCGGAGACAGAAATGGGAGAGTATCTCGCACTGTGGGATTCCAGTGCATCCTTCTATCCCCGTGACGGAAAAATCACATTTGAACCGCTGACAGATAATTATAAACTTGCGGTAAAAAATCTGGCTCAGTGGTATAAAGAGGGACTGATTGATCCGGAGATTTTTACAAGAGGCATGTCCGCAAGAGATACGCTGCTTAGCAATAACACAGGTGGATTTACCCATGACTGGGTAAGTACAGGTAATTACAATGATTCTCTGGGAGAGGAAATACCGGGATTTAATATGGTGGCAATTGCACCGTTAAAAGACCAGAATGGGAATGTGAAGGAGCGTGATTACCGTTATGCTGAGTGCGGATGGGGAATCTCTTCCCAGTGCAAGGATCCGGAGAGTGCAATTGCGTTTATGGATTTCATGTTTACAGAGGAAGGTTCCGATTTGATGAACTGGGGTATCGAGGGCAGGGCATACACGGTGGATGACAACGGCGGGAAAGCTTTTACAGAGGAAGTGTTCAAATCCGGACTGGCACCGGTGGAATATCTGCGTTCCCTGGGCTCACAATACCGTGCCGGTTATATCCAGGCAGCAGATTATGAGTATGCGACCATGAATGATGCAGGGAAAGCAGCAAACAAGCTTTATGATTCACATGATGAATGGTTTAGTGCTCCCAAACTTCCGGAGCTGAAACTGAGCACAGAGGATATGGATGAATACAAGAGCATCATGTCGGGAATTCAGCCAATTGTTTATGAAAAGCTGCAGAGCTGGATTTTAGGTTCCAGCAATATAGACGATGAATACGATGCATTTATTCAGGAACTTAAGGACAGGAATATTGAAAAAGCAATTGAAATTCAGCAGACGGCTTATGATAATTATATCAAAGTGACAAAATAAAAAATTATGGGACTGCCACAAATGGAGAATTCAGCGGAACGGGAGTTACAGCAGGAGGGCATTTATGGAGAAGTTAAAAGTACAAAAAGCAGCTGCGCAGGCATTATCTATTCTAAAAGGAAATCTGAATAACTACACATACAAATTTCCAGGATCCAATAGTGAGCATCTGTTTTACCCGGAAACAGAAAATACAGAGTGGACAACCGGATTCTGTACGGGGACATACTGGCTTGCCTATGAACTGACGGCAGAGGGAAGTTTCAGATCGGCGGCGGAGGTTCAGGTTGAGAGCTTTTATAATAGGATAAAACAGAAAATAGATGTAGACCACCATGATATGGGATTTCTATACACACCTTCCTGCGTGGCAGCATATCAGATTACGGGAAATAAAAGGGCAAAAGAGGCGGCTATTCTGGCTGCAGACCAGCTTATCAGCCGTTTTCAGGTAAAAGGGGAGTTTCTCCAGGCGTGGGGAGAGCCGGGGGCAGAGGATAATTACCGCCTGATTATTGACTGTCTGCTGAATCTGCCCTTATTATACTGGGCTTCCAGAGTAACTGGGGACGGAAAGTACAGAGACGCTGCAGTACGTCATACGAAGACAAGCATCCAAAACCTGGTGCGGGAAGATAATTCCACCTACCACACTTATTTTTTAATCCGAGGACCGGAGAGCCGTTACGGGGGGTTACGGCTCAGGGATATCAGGATGATTCTGCCTGGGCGAGAGGGCAGGCCTGGGGAATATATGGCACGGCATTGGCATGGCGGTATACAAAAGATGAAACCTGCAGAGAATTGTTCCGCAAAGTGACGGATTTTTATCTAAGACATCTCCCGGAGGATATGGTTCCCTATTGGGATTTGCAGTTTTCAGAGGGGAGCCATGAACCGAGAGATTCGTCAGCCGCCGCAGCAGCAGTCTGCGGGATCATGGAAATGTGTGAAAACGGGGGACTGGAAAAGGAAGAGCAATCCTTTTATGGTAAAAGGGCTCAGAAGATGCTGGAAAGCCTGATAGACAACTATGCGGTTAGGTCACCGAAGGAAGCAAACGGACTGATCCTGCATGGTGTTTATGCGAAAAGCAGTCCATTTAACAGCGTATCCGACAGAGGGGTTGATGAATGTAATCTGTGGGGAGATTATTTCTATCTTGAGGCACTGGTCAGAAATATAAAAGACTGGAAGACGTATTGGTAACATAATATTGAGTGGGGAGCTGCCAGAGCGTGTTTGAAAATTCATACCCGCCATCTGCACGCCCCACTTTTTTAAAACACGCTATAGTACTCCGGGAAGGTTAGAAAATGCCAGAAAAAAGAAAAAATAAAGTGACTTTGGAATATGGCAATGATATAATAAAAAAGTGCAGGAAGCAGGTAAAGATAAATTTACGGGGAGATAATTATGGAAAAAATAATAATCGCAGAAACGGACCGATTAATATTAAGAAGATACACAACAAGTGATTTACAGGATCTATATGAATACTTGTCCAATCCGAAAGTCCTGGAATATGAGCCATATAAGCCGATGTCAATGGAAGAGGTTAAGGAAAATCTGGAATCCAGAATTTCAACGGATGAAATGATTGCGGTTGAGCTAAAATCAACAGGTAAAATGATAGGTAATGTTTATTTGGGCAAATGCGATTGTAATTCTCTGGAAATCGGATATGTGTTTAATGAAAATTACTGGAAAAAAGGATATGCAAAAGAAAGCTGTGAAAAGCTGATTATATGGGCATTTGAAAATGGAATCCATAGGATTTGTGCGTACTGTGATCCGGACAATCAGAATTCCTGGGGATTATTGGAGAAATTAGGATTTATCAGGGAAGGATATTTAAGAAAGAACGTATATTTCTGGAAGGATGAGAATAATCAGCCTGTCTGGAAAGATACTTATATTTATGGAATACTGAATAATATATCCTAAGAAGTGTAACAGCTTTTCGGAAACTGGATGGACACATACCGGGTGCAAGGCCAGAAAAGGTATCGGCTTGGTAATAAAAAAAGGATAATTCCAAATGGAATGTCCTTTTTTGTTTTATCAGTCATTATGCAAGCGATGATTCATTGTCCATAAGTATCCTGAAGGGAAGATTTCAGAGATCTTAAAGTTTCCGTCAATATGCGGAGCTCTTTTTCGTCACAGTCGTTTAACAAATCCCTTAATTCTTTCACGTAGAAAGACTTTGCTTCGGGAAGGCTGTCGCACAATAGATTGTCTACCGTAGTGTGGAGTGCATTTGCAATAGTGATTAATGTAGGCAGGCTTACATGGGTGACCCCTCTTTCAATATTGCTAAGATGTGGTGTAGAGATATCTACCTGTTCGGCGAGCCGTTCTTGTGTAATTTTCTGGGTTAATCTCATGGCTCGGATTCTGCGTCCGATAGCGGTATAATCAATTGTCATACTTACCCCCTGTATAATTACTTATTAAGTATTGTATTATTTGTTTTGTTATATTATAATAATCTATAACCTAAAAAATAGCTTGTGGATTATAATGGATGGAAGTATTTACCATTTTTTGACTATTTTTTAATGAAATCGACAAACTTTGGTTAAATATTACACGAACTGTGTTAAAAGTGTATTTAGCATTGCATTTACTGTGATACGGATGGTATAATTCCAAGAAATATAATTGTGCAATTATATTCGGGTAATGAAAAGAAATAAGTAAGGTGGGATGAATCATGATGCGAATCGGGATATGTGACGATGAAGCAAAGGCGGTTCAGGTAAGCAAAGATTTCATTGAGAAATTTTTGAAGAAAAACAAGTGTGAGTATGAAATTCATGAATTTTTGAATCCGGAGGAGTTATACCATTACGTAAGGGAAAGTATTTATGATTTGGATTTACTGTTTCTGGATATTGAAATAGGTGAATCTAACGGGGTTGAGGTTGCGAAAAAGCTGGAAGCATTAGATACCAGAACAAAAATTGTGTTTTTGACGAACTATCTTTGCTACAGTTCAAAAGTATATGAGGTTGACTACTGCTATTTTGTTTTGAAAAAAGACCTGGAAAAATATCTGCCAAAGATTATTGAGAAGCAAATCCAACAGAAAAGTAAGGTTGCCAGAGAACGTATTGTTGTTATGGTAAAAGGAAGAAAGATTATATTGCTTCCTATGGATATTCAGTACTTAGAAAGGGAAAAGCGCAGTACACTTGCGGTCTGCGTCGGAGAAACTGTCAGAACATCTTCCGGATTGACCGAACTGCAGGCACAGCTTGGATCGGATTACTTTGTAAGATGCCATAACAGTTATATTGTGAATCTGAATTTTGTAAAAGAATTTTGCCGGAATGAATTGATTCTGCGCAATGGGAAAAAGGTTCCGATCAGCCGAAGGTATCTGAATGATGTCCGCAGGGCATTTGCCAGGTGGCTGGGGGAAGATATCTAGAATACAATCTAATGTGAGGTGAAATAATGACGGTATTTACCGGAAAATGTGTTGCTGCCCTGTTAGAAACTGTTATATTCTATATTTTTGCCATTCGGTGCGTAGATACCGGAAATATGGACTTGAGAAAGAAGCGGATGATTCTGCTTCTTCTTGCTGTGGTGGATGGTTTGCTGATGCTGCCTGTAAAGAACGGCGGTTCTGCATTTCTGGTCTATGTGGCAGAAATCATTCTGTGGATGGCAGTCATCTATAAAATATCGGTGAAACCGGTAAATGATTTTGTGAAATTTTACGCATTTATAGAATTTTTTGGGATTATCGGTGCGGCGTTCAGTCTGATTACGAACAACATATTTGGTTTTGGCGGCGCTGCTGCTCTTTACAGTGGCGAGAATGTTTTATTAGTGACTGCCGTAAACGGGGCTAAAAATATTCTTGCTGCCGCGATCATATGTGTTGTGATTAAATTCTGCGTATTTGAAAAAATTCCTTTATGGATCTGGAAGGTATTTGCTATTGTATCCGTATTTGTGAATCTGGCTGCAACTGTCTTTATGATGAATGAAAATGCAAACCGGCTTCTCGAACCCTGGGTACTGATGTATGTGGTAGCTATGCTGTGCGTATTCGGCGGATTGCTGACCTGGTACAGCAGAGAAAACCTTAAAAGAGAGAATCAATATCTGCTGATGCAGCAAAAGCTTTTGAGAGAGCATTATAAGGTTCTGGAAGAGCAAAACGAACTGGTGCAGAAAATGCGCCACGATATTGGAAACCATCTTCAGACCATAGAAAGGCTGGTACGGGATAATCATACAGAATCTATGGGTGAAATCACAAAACGACTGAATAAAGAATATGACAAGCTTCTGCAAAGCAATATCAGCAGAAATGTAATGATTGATGCAGTACTGCATAATAAAATTACAGAGTGTGCGAAAAATAAAATTAAACTGCAGTTAAACATGGCACATTTTGTCAGTGGAAGAGTCGATGATGTTGACTGGCTCAGTATCTTTTATAATTTATTTGATAATGCAATTGAAAGCTGCATGCGCATGGAGAATTCCCAGGAGCGCTTTATTAATGTGAAAAGCCAGTACCGTGCAGGCTATCAGGTTCTGATTTTTTGTAATGCCAGATCCGGTGAGACCAGAGCTTTGGAAGCTAAACGGGAAGGAAACTTTAAAACTTCTAAAAAAGATAAGTTCTGCCATGGTCTGGGACTTGACATTGTAAAGGGAATTGTAAAAAAATACGAAGGCAGTATGGAGTGTAAAGAGGAAGAAAAGGTTTTTCGTACGCTGGTTTCCCTGCGAGTGGGAACCGCAGAAAAAAATTAGCTGCCCCCTATACTTTTTGACAGGGATTTGATAAAATATAATAATGAATATATTCTTTAAGGGAGCGTTCGGCGTTCCCTTTCAATTTACGCTAAGGAGAAAAAACGGATGAACATATTCGATATTTTGGGACCTGTTATGGTTGGACCATCAAGCTCTCATACGGCCGGGGCAGTAAGGATCGGGCTGATGGGGAGAAAGCTGCTGGGATGTATGCCCTTAAAAGCACGGATTTGTATGCATGGCTCCTTTGCGGCGACCGGAGTAGGACATGGTACAGATAAAGCCATAGTAGCAGGCCTGCTTGGAATGGAGCCGGATGATGTAAGGATTCCGGAAAGCTTTAAAATGGCAGGAGAAAAGGGATTAGAGTTTACATTTGAAGAGACAACTTTAAAGGGGGCACATCCTAATTCCGTACAGATGGTACTGGAGGATGGCCAGCACAGAAAGCTGACAGTTCAGGCTTCTTCTCTGGGTGGCGGTCGGATTATGCTGAATAAAATCAATGATGTGGAGGTCAATTGTACCTGTGAGAATCCCACATTAATTATTCATAACATGGATCAGCCCGGTTATGTTGCCGAGGTGGCATCCATGCTTTTTCAGAAGTCCGTGAATGTTGCCAATATGTCCCTGCACCGGAAAAAACGAGGGGGCTATGCGGTGATGATCATAGAGACAGACCAGAAGATTCCAAAGGAATCCATTGAGTGGCTGGAGCAGAAAGAGGGCATACTGAAGGTAACATATATTGATATAGGAGGGAACCGGTAACATGGCATATAACTCATTAGAGGAAATCTTAGAAGTATGCAGGGAATCACAGATTCCATTCTGGGAAACCATCCTGCAGGATGATATGAATGAGCGGAAAGTTACAAAAGAGGAATCTTTTGAGAAGATGATGGGTATGTGGCGGGCGATGCTTTCGTCCAGTGAAGCATATGATGAAAAACTGATTTCCAACAGCGGTCTGGTAGGCGGAAGCGGCGGTATTATGGAACAGTATATTCAAAAGGAAACACCATTGTGCGGTGCATTTATGGGACAGGTCATTGCGGCTGCACTGCAGATGGGTGAATCCAATGCCTGCATGAAACGGATTGTGGCTGCACCCACAGCTGGTGCCTGCGGCGTACTTCCGGCTGTACTGGTCCCTTTTTACAAGAATGAGCAGACAGAGGATGCACGTATTGGAGAAGCACTGTATGTGGCTGCTGGAATTGGACAGGTTATAGCTGTCCGTGCTTATATTGCCGGAGCTTCCGGCGGCTGTCAGGCGGAAATAGGTTCGGCAAGTGCGATGGCAGCAGGGGCAATGGTACATCTCAGAGGCGGAAATGCAGGTCAGATCGCTCATGCGGCCGCGATGTCTATTAAAAATCTGCTGGGACTGGTCTGTGATCCGGTAGCCGGTTTGGTAGAGGTTCCGTGTGTGAAGCGGAATGTGATCGGGGCGGTGAACGCACTGGCATGTGCCGATATGGCATTGGCTGGAATAGAAAGCCGGATTCCCCCTGATCAGGTGATTGATGCCATGAAAGAAGTCGGAGATCTGATGAATGTCTCCCTGCGGGAAACGGGGGAAGGCGGCCTGGCAGCCACAGCATTCGGCAGGGAAGTATCATTAAAACAGGGACAGGAAAAATTCCGCTGATCCGGAGCGTATCTGAATGATACTTCAGGCAGATTTCTGAGATATTTGTAATTAAAACACTGCATAAGATCATGGTTCTTGTCAAAAAAAGACTTGACTTCCAGCTATTGTATATGATAAGATAAACGAGCGAATGGAAGTAGGTCTTTTTTTTATGCCTAAAAATTCAACAGCCTACGCAAGCTGTTACCAAATTACAAAGAAGGCGAGGTGGAAGTTGTGCGCGTTAAAATCACATTGGCATGTACGGAATGTAAACAACGTAACTACAACATGACGAAGGATAAGAAAAATCATCCGGACAGAATGGAAACAAAAAAATACTGTAAATTCTGTAGAACACACACATCACACAAAGAAACCAAATAACTGTTAGTGATAATGCAAAGGAAGTGAATGTAATGGGAGAAACTGCAAAAACAGAAAAAGCCCCCAAGAAAAGCTGGTTTGAAGGTCTTAAATCTGAATTTAAGAAAATTATCTGGCCGGAGAAAAAAACACTTGGCAAACAGACCATTGCGGTTGTTGCCGTTTCTTGTGTATTAGGTGTCATTATAACCATTATTGATGTTATTGTACAGTATGGTATTGATTTCTTAATAAAGTAAGGGCAAGGGTGATTTTATGTCAGAAACAAACTGGTATGTAGTTCATACTTATTCAGGGTATGAGAACAAGGTTAAGGCCAACATTGAGAAAACGATTGAAAACCGGCATTTAGAAGATCAGATCATTGAGGTCAGAGTTCCGATGCAGGATGTTGTAGAAGTAAAAAATGGCGTGCAGAAGCAGGTTCAGAAGAAACTGTTTCCTGGCTATGTACTTCTGAATATGGTCATGAATGATGACACCTGGTATGTCGTTAGAAATACAAGAGGTGTTACCGGATTTGTTGGTCCTGGATCAAAACCAGTGCCACTTACCGAAGCGGAAATGCTGAATCTTGGAATCCAGGCGGACGATGTCCAGGTGGATTTCACAGAGGGAGATGCCGTTACTGTAACCGGCGGAGTCTGGAAAGATACCGTTGGAGTAATTCAGTCCATCAATCATGGTAAACAGATCGTTACCATTAATGTTGAGTTATTCGGTCGTGAAACACCAGTAGAAATAAGTTTCACAGAGATTAAAAAAATGTAACATGATATTAGACCGTCGGGTAATATTCGCAGTCTGACGGATTAGTGGGAGGGAAATCCCCCGCCAATACCACATAGGAGGTGCCTAAAAATGGCAAAAAAAGTAACAGGTTATATTAAATTACAGATTCCTGCTGGAAAGGCTACACCAGCTCCACCAGTTGGTCCGGCACTTGGACAGCACGGTGTTAACATCGTTCAGTTTACAAAGGAGTTCAACGCAAGAACAGCTGACAAAGGCGATTTAATTATCCCGGTTGTTATTACTGTATATGCAGACAGAAGCTTCAGCTTTATTACAAAAACTCCTCCGGCAGCAGTTTTATTAAAGAAAGCATGCAACCTGAAATCAGGTTCAGGCGTTCCAAATAAAACAAAAGTTGCTACAATCAGCAAAGAAAAGATCAAAGAGATCGCTGAAATGAAAATGCCAGATTTAAATGCAGCATCTGTTGAAGCTGCTATGAGCATGATCGCAGGTACCGCACGCAGCATGGGTATCACTGTTGAGGAATAATATACTTGGCAATCAAGCAAAACGTAAACTAAACAATGAAAAGTGGGAGGGAAATTCCCGCAAATACCACCAGGAGGTTATTTAATATGAAAAAAGGAAAAAGATACGCAGAGGCTGCAAAAGCAATCGACCGCGCAAATCTTTATGATACAACAGAAGCTATTTCTTTAGTAAAGAAAGCATCTGTTGCTAAATTTGATGAAACAATCGAAGCTCATATCAGAACAGGCTGTGATGGCCGTCATGCGGATCAGCAGATCCGTGGAGCTGTTGTGTTACCACACGGTACCGGTAAAAAAGTTCGTGTCTTAGTATTCGCTAAAAATGCAAAAGCTGATGAAGCTCGTGCAGCAGGCGCTGAATACGTTGGAGCAGAGGAATTAATTCCAAAGATCCAGAACGAAAACTGGTTTGAATTCGATGTAGTTGTAGCTACACCGGATATGATGGGTGTTGTTGGACGTCTTGGTCGTGTACTTGGACCAAAAGGCTTAATGCCAAACCCAAAAGCTGGTACGGTAACTATGGACGTAACAAAAGCAGTTCAGGAAATCAAAGCAGGTAAGATTGAGTACAGATTAGATAAAACAAACATTATCCACGTGCCAATCGGAAAAGCTTCTTTTACAGAGGAGCAGTTAGCGGACAACTTCCAGACGCTTATGGGTGCAATTTTAAAAGCAAAACCTTCAGCACTTAAAGGACAGTATTTAAAGAGCGTAACAGTCGCTCCTACAATGGGACCTGGTGTGAAGCTTAACACAGCAAAATTTGCATAAACCCTTATAAAGGGGTCATCGCATTAAGATTTAGTGCGATGGCCCCCTTTTTTTGCTTTTTTATCTTTTTGAATTAAAATAGTAATTTTCCTGAATCCGTAGTAAAATAAAAACAGTATTAGAGTGTATTAGAAACGGCTTGCACCGGACTGACTGCGCCCCTGGCAGGATGTGACCGTGTAATGATTGTTCTGACATGCTCTGGAACAGGAGGACAGGATAAATGGATATCGTTCAGGCAGCAGCAGCGGCACAATCCATAAAGGAAAATATAAATAGGGTGATCATAGGTAAATCAGAAGTGATAGACCTGGTTCTGACTTCACTTTTAGCAGGTGGGCATATACTGTTAGAAGATGTACCGGGGACAGGAAAGACAAAGCTGGCAAAGTCTCTTGCCAGATCCCTGGCTCTTCCCTTTAGCAGAATCCAGTTTACGCCGGATTTACTGCCATCAGATATAACCGGTATAAATTATTACAATCAGAAGCAGGGAGAATTTGTATATCGTGAGGGACCTGTTTTTGCAAATATTGTTCTGGCGGATGAGATCAACAGGGCCACACCCAGAACCCAGTCAAGTCTGCTGGAATGCATGGAGGAAAAGCAGGTAACGGTAGATGGTGTGACCATGCATCTGGAGGAACCCTTTCTGGTTATTGCGACTCAGAACCCCATAGAAACAGCAGGAACTTATCCGTTGCCGGAGGCACAGCTGGACAGATTCTTAATGCAGCTGTCCATGGGAGTACCACAAGAGTCGGAAGAATTGCAGATGATGGAGCGCTTTATCAAAGGAGATCCGCTGGATGAAATAGAACCGGTGTGTTCAAAAGAAACCCTGCTTCTTATGAGTCAGGTACATAGAGATGTATTTGTTCATGCTGGGATCAGAGAATATATACTGGCACTGATTACCAAAACCAGAAAACATGAGAAGATCAAACTGGGAGTCAGCCCGCGGGGAACGCTGGCATTTGTAAAAGCAGTACAGGCTTATGCTGTCATAGGGGGCAGGGATTACGTTGTTCCTGAGGATGTGAAAACACTTGCCGTTCCGGTAATGGCACACCGCCTGGTAATGTACGGCGGAATGAACCGATCCCGGAACACGGTAAATACAATAAAAGAAATCCTGGATCAGGTACCGGTTCCTACTGAGAACTGGGAAAAGTAAGGGAAGTATGGCAAGCCTGTTTGCGACATGCATGGAGAAAGGGTAAAAGAAAATTTCAGATGGAAGGCAGCCACACTGTGATACGTGAAACCTTATTATTTTGTGGCAGTATTGCAGGCGGGCCTGCAATATACAATGGGTATAAAGATGAAAATTATCCTGATTATTTTGGGACTATTTATAGTCTGGTTTATACAGCGGCTGGTATATGAAAAGAACTGGAAAAAAGGACTGAATGCGGAGGTGTCATTTGAACACAGTGCCGTAACGGAAGGAAGCGAAACGATTCTGTTTGAAATGGTAAGCAATCGTAAATGGATGATCCTGCCTACATTAAAAGTGATGTTTAAGACCGATAAAGGACTTCATTTTGAAAAACAGGAGAATATGAAAATAACGGATTACTGTTATAAATGTGACATATTTTCGCTGTTTCCGTATCAAAAAATAGTCCGGCGTCATAAGGTCACCTGTGCAAAGCGGGGATTGTATGATGTGGATGAATTAGATCTGACGGCAGGTGATATCTGGTTTTCCGGGGAATATTACAGCACCTGTGAAAATAAGGCGAGGCTGTATGTGTTTCCTGCAAAGGCGGATCTGGAACGGACAGATGTTCCTTATGAAAGGATAATGGGGAATATACAGACCAGGAAATACCTTCAGGAGGATCCTTTTGCATTTGCCGGTATAAGAGAATATCAAAGTTATGATTCCATGAGGAGCATCAACTGGAAAATTTCTGCGAAGAACAGCACTTACATGGTAAATGTACATGATGCTACAGCTTCTCAGGCTATTTGTTTTCTATTTAATGCGGATCAGGATACGATTTGGCATCATGATGATCTGCTGGAAGAAGGCATCCGTATAGTAAGTACTTTAGCCAGACAGTTTTTAGAGCAGGGTGTTCCGGTTCAGTTTCTAACCAATGGGAAAGATAAAATAACAAAAGAAAGTCTGTACCTTCGTGCCGGCAGCGGGGAGGCTCACGGGGAAATGCTGGATGAGCAGCTGGCAAGGATGGATCTGACTCTGGAAGCGGAGCGTTTTCATGGCCGTATGGAAGAACTTTGTAATGGGAAAAGCGAAAATGTCCTTTATGTTTTTGTATCCACCAGCTGCAGGGAGGAACTGCAGGAAGATTTTCTAAGGCTTCGGGAACAGAGCAGGGGGTCTGTTTGGATCGCACCTGTTTATCGTGGAACGTTGTTAGATATGCATCCCGGAATCGCAGGTGACATGATTTGCTGGGAAGTAGAAAGAGGCGGTTGAGAGTGCAGGTAAAAAGGCAGGTGAAAAAATTGTCCAAAATGGTATTAAAAGGGGGCAGGCAGCAGTTTCATACGGCATTTTTGGAAATTGCGGCACAGACATGTCTGTACTATATGATTTATGCTTCGGTGCTGGCCGGACTTTGCAAAGGGAATGTGCTGAGTAAGGATTGGTTTGTAAAAGGGATTGTGTTTGTGGTTCCGCTTGTTGTATTTTATATTTTGAGAAAAACAACTGTAAGTTTTATAGTGTTCCTTATGCTTCATATACTGATAACGGCTGGGATGTATATTTTAATACCGGATAAATCTGCCGGTCTGCTTCTGGCTTTTTGTACAGGACTCTCAGCACTTATTTCTTTGTTTCTGCGTATACAGAATAAACAGGAGCGTCCTTGGCTGGCATGGACAGGTGTTTTTCTTGTATCCTACGGGATAGGGGGGTATACCAACAGCGAAATATTGAAGCGGGTCAGCGTACTGGCAGTCAGCGTTTTTGGATTATCTGAAATGATTCTCATATATTTAGAAAATATGCGTCAGTTTTTTGTGAAAAACAAAAGGAATACCAGTATTCCCTATGAGCGGATTCAATGGGTGGGAAATGTTATGATGCTGGTTTTTCTGTTTTGCGGGGCAGCAGTAATTTTTCTATTTAAAGACTTATCCCCGGATTTGATCCTGAATGCATTAAAAAACATAATACTGGGGATTGTGGGATGGCTTCTGGCATTTTTCTTAAAAGAGTCCAATGATGTGCCGCAGACAGAGGCATTCCAGGCACAGAATCAAATGGCTGACATGTTCACGCAGGAAATAAGTGAAAAAAGTCAGTGGCTTGAGATGCTGGAGCAAATTCTTGCAACCGTTTTAAAAGCTGCTGTAGCTGCAGGAATTGTATTTCTGGCAGCATATGGAATTTACAGAATCTACCGGAAATATAAACAGAAGATGCCGGACGAAGAGATACAGGAGTCCAGCACTTTTCTGTGGAAAGAGGAAAGGGTAAAGAAACGAAAAAACAGACGAACAATCCGGGAACTTTTTACCGGCAGCAATAACATGAAAATCAGAATGATGTATAAAAAATTCGTGAAAGGGAGAATGAAAAAGGGCAGGAATTTGCCAGCATCCTGTACGCCGGAAGAAATTCGCATAGAATTATTTCCCGAGGTAGCCGGCGGACCGAAAATGACCGAATATTATGAAATGGCGAGATATGGCATTGGAGAATGTGACAGAAATACGGTAGAAGCAATGAAAGAGACTGCAGGAAGTGAACATAAATAAAGGCAGAAGAGTATTCGAATCTGAGTATACTCTTCTGTTTTTTACAAAAAACGGTCACATGTTCGATCGGATGTTGTTATGAAAGTGTTAACATGTTATAATAATTCTTAATATTAAAAGGATATTAAGATATAAGGATTATTTGAGGGAAAAAAGAAACTAAACATACAATCTATCTGGTGGAGGTAGTGTGAGATGATGAATGACAATAATCGGGATATGAGAGAAATACAGGGGAAAAGAAAATTCAGGTTTTATTTTCCGGATACCGGACTGGAAGAGTTCGCCAGGCAGGGAACGATAGTTGGAGTACCGGAGGCGGAGCAGCATCCACTTGGACTGCGCCATACATATCAGATTCTGGAGCAGGTCTATACAGAAATAAAAAAAGGCGGCTCGGAAGGTTATATGTTAAGGACAGATGAGGCGGGAACCATGAAGAATATCTATATGGAGGTATTCGACAAGGACCAGGCACAGGTATTTGTAAGAAACGGGGAAGGCAAGAGTCAGAGAGTTGTAATCAGTGAAAAGAAAACTTATGATATGCTGCAGGATTATATGGAGACCTTGAAAGAGGGGACAATGGTATATGAAAGAGAGGAAATGCTGGAGTATTTTGAAGCAGTTCTGAGGAAGTATAAGCGAAGAGAACGCGCCTGAGGCAGAATTTTATCATGGGATAAAATTATATATTTACACATCTCTTACAATAACGTATAATAGACCTAATGATTTTGTGTAGTATAGTATACAAAAAGATATTATGAGAGGTAAAACCATGAAGAGAAATGATATTCACAAAGTACTTATTATCGGTTCCGGTCCTATCATCATTGGACAGGCATGCGAATTTGACTATTCCGGAACACAGGCGTGTAAAGCGCTAAGAAACCTTGGTTATGAAATTGTTCTGGTAAATTCCAATCCGGCAACAATCATGACAGATCCGGAAACAGCGGATATTACTTATATTGAACCATTAAATGTGGAACGTCTGACTCAGATTATTGAAAAAGAACGTCCGGATGCGTTACTGCCAAACCTGGGTGGACAGTCCGGTCTGAATCTGTGTTCCGAACTGGCAAAAGCCGGTGTTTTGGAAAAATATGACGTAAAGGTTATCGGTGTTCAGGTAGATGCTATAGAGCGTGGAGAAGACCGTATCGAGTTCAAAAAGGCTATGGACAGCCTGGGAATCGAAATGGCAAAAAGTGAAGTGGCGTATACCGTAGAAGAGGCAGTAAAAATTGCTGACAATCTGGGGTATCCGGTAGTTCTGCGTCCTGCCTATACCATGGGTGGTGCAGGCGGCGGACTGGTATATAATGTTGAAGAGTTAAAGACGGTATGTGCCAGAGGATTACAGGCAAGTCTGGTAGGCCAGGTATTAGTTGAAGAATCAATTCTCGGCTGGGAAGAGCTGGAATTAGAAGTTGTCCGTGATGCGAAGAACAACATGATTACAGTCTGCTTTATTGAAAATATTGATCCGCTGGGCGTTCATACAGGCGATTCTTTCTGTTCTGCACCGATGCTGACCATATCCGGAGAGGTTCAGAAAAGACTTCAGGAGCAGGCTTATAAAATCGTTGAAGCCATTGAAGTAATTGGTGGTACCAACGTACAGTTTGCACATGATCCGGTCAGTGACCGCATTATCGTAATTGAGATTAATCCAAGGACATCACGTTCATCTGCGCTGGCATCAAAAGCAACCGGGTTCCCTATTGCTCTGGTTTCCGCAATGCTTGCAAGTGGTTTGACTTTAGATGAAATTCCGTGCGGCAAGTATGGAACTCTGGATCAGTATGTTCCAGGCGGTGATTACATTGTAATTAAGTTTGCCCGCTGGGCGTTTGAGAAGTTTAAAGGATCTGAGGATAAGCTTGGAACCCAGATGCGTGCCGTTGGTGAAGTTATGAGTATCGGTAAGACTTATAAAGAAGCTTTCCAGAAGGCAATCAGAAGTCTTGAGACCGGCAGGTACGGACTTGGCAATGCAAAGGATTTTGCAACCAAGTCGAAGAAAGAACTTTTGAAAATGCTTGCCGTTCCTACAAGTGAACGTCAGTTTATTATGTATGAAGCATTGAGAAAAGGTGCTTCCGTTCAGGAATTATTTGAATTAACGAAAATTAAGCATTACTTCATTGAACAGATGAAAGAATTGGTAGAAGAAGAGGAATCATTAAAGGCTTTAAAGGGAAAGGTTCCTCAGACAGACGTATTGAAACAGGCGAAGTTAGATGGTTTTGCTGATAAATACCTGAGCCAGATCCTGGAAGTAACAGAAGATGAAGTAAGACGTACAAGAATAGAAGCCGGAATCGTTGAAGCCTGGGAAGGGGTTCACGTAAGCGGTACCAAGGATTCTGCATATTATTATTCCAGTTACCATATGAAAGATGAGAGCCCGGTTAATAATGATAAACCGAAGATCATGATTTTAGGTGGTGGACCAAACCGTATCGGACAGGGAATCGAATTCGACTACTGCTGTGTACATGCAGCAATTGCTTTGAAAGAGCTGGGATTTGAAACTATCATTGTTAACTGTAATCCGGAAACTGTTTCTACAGATTATGACACTTCTGATAAATTGTATTTTGAACCACTGACCCTGGAAGATGTACTGAGTATCCATGACAAGGAAAAACCGGTAGGAGTTATTGCACAGTTTGGAGGACAGACGCCGCTGAATCTGGCATATGACCTGAAAAAAGCGGGTGTCAATATTCTTGGAACAACACCGGAAACGATTGATCTTGCAGAAGACAGAGATCTGTTCCGTGACATGATGAAGAAGCTGAATATTCCTATGCCGGAAGCAGGAATGGCTGTTAACGTAGGGGAAGCGCTTGCGATTGCTAATAAGATCGGATATCCGGTTATGGTACGTCCTTCTTATGTGTTGGGCGGAAGAGGCATGGAAGTGGTTCATGATGATGAGGCTCTGACATTCTACATGAAGGCAGCGGTTGGAGTTACTCCCGACAGACCGATATTGATCGACCGTTTCTTACATCATGCTACTGAGTGTGAGGCTGATGCCATCAGCGATGGAACCAATGTATTTGTTCCGGCGGTAATGGAGCATATTGAACTTGCAGGTGTTCATTCCGGTGACTCCGCATGTATTCTTCCATCTAAGAACCTGACAGAAGAACAGATCGAAACCATCAAAGATTATACGAGAAAGATTGCAGCAGAAATGAATGTAGTCGGACTTATGAATATGCAGTATGCTATTGAAGACGGAGTAGTATATGTACTTGAAGCAAATCCGCGTGCATCCAGAACAGTACCGCTGGTATCAAAAGTATGTAATATTAAAATGGTTAAACTGGCAACAGATATCATGACTTCTTATTTAACTGGAAGACCGTCTCCGGTACTTGATTTAAAAGAGAAGAAGTTTTCACACTATGGTGTAAAAGAAGCTGTTTTCCCGTTTAATATGTTCCCGGAAGTAGATCCTTTATTAGGACCTGAAATGCGTTCTACCGGAGAAGTACTTGGTATTTCAGAAAGTTTCGGTGAAGCGTTCTATAAAGCGCAGGAAGCTACTCAGACCAAACTTCCATTAGAAGGTACCGTACTCCTCAGCGTAAGTGACAGAGACAAGCCGGAAGTAAAAGAAGTGGCACAGGAACTTCATGATTGCGGATTTAAGCTGATGGCGACCGGAAGTACTTATGAACTGATTAAGGAAGCCGGACTTGAAGCCGAGAAGATATCTAAGATTAATGAGGGAAGACCGAATATCCTGGATGCCATCACCAATAAAAAGATCCAAATGATCATCAATACACCAATTGATAAAAAAGGTGCAACAGATGATAGTTATATCCGTAAGGCTGCTATCAAGGAAAAAATACCTTACATGACAACAATGGCAGCGGCAAAAGCTACGGCAGAAGGTATTAAGGCAGTAAAGATGGGAGAACGTTTAGAGGTTCATTCATTACAGGAGTTTCATAAAAAAATCAAAGAATAATGCCTGCCAACAGAAAAAGTTATAAAATCTGCTTGACAAATTCAGACAGACTATGCTATAGTCTATTAGAAAACTGCCGAAGACAGTAGGTGCCGTAAGGCATAAGGTGAAAACGCCTACCGAGGAGTAATGAGTTCTAATAAGAATGATTTATGAAACCTCTTTGTCTTGTACAAAGAGGTTTTTTACGGCGGTACACATACTAACATAAGGAGGTGCACCATTCATGGCAAAAGTTGAACTTAAAAAACCAGTTGTTGAAGAGATTAGCGCAAGTATCAAAGATGCAGCATCAGTTATTTTAGTAACTTATAGTGGAATCAGCGTGGAACAGGACACAGCTCTTCGTAAAGAGCTTAGAGAAGCTGGCGTTGTCTACAAAGTATACAAAAATACAATGATGAACTTTGCATTCAAAGATACAGATTGCGAAGCACTCAGCAAACATCTGGAAGGACCAAATGCAATTGCAATTTCGAAAGAAGACGCAACTGCTCCGGCAAGAATCTTAGCAAAACATGCAAAGACTGTTCCGGCAATCAAATTGATCGCAGGTGTCGTAGAAGGAGCTTACTACGATGAGACAGGCGTACAGGCATTGGCTTCCGTTCCGTCAAGAGAAGAACTTCTTGGCAAGTTACTTGGAAGTATCCAGTCACCTATTACAAATCTTGCTCGTGTTCTTAATCAGATTGCAGAAGCAAAAGAAGCTTAAGAATTCAACGTAAAACGTGGAACCGGGAAATCGGATATCCGAAAAAATAACTTAAAAAATTAAATGGAGGAAAATAAAATGGCAAAATTAACAACAGCAGAATTTATTGATGCTATCAAAGAATTATCTGTATTAGAATTAAACGATTTAGTAAAAGCATGTGAAGAAGAATTTGGTGTATCTGCAGCAGCAGGTGTTGTAGTAGCAGCAGCAGGCGGAGCAGCAGAAGCAGCAGAAGAAAAAGATGAGTTCGACGTAGAATTAACAGAAGTTGGACCAAACAAAGTTAAAGTTATCAAAGTTGTTCGTGAAGCTACAGGCTTAGGCTTAAAAGAAGCTAAAGAAGTAGTTGACGGAGCTCCTAAGGTTGTTAAAGAAGGCGTTTCTAAAGCAGAAGCTGAAGAATTAAAGACTAAATTAGAAGCAGAAGGCGCTAAGATCACATTAAAATAATCTGATGATTAGCAATCCCCGCAGTTACCTGGTTCCAGGTGTCTGCGGGGATTTTTTGTTGTCTGGAATAGGTCTTCACAAAAAAATATAGATATGTGAAGTTATGAACATATCTGTGAATGCAGATAATGTCCTGATTGTTTCGTGAATAAAATAACGAAAAATTTGTGTTGATTTTGGTTATGTTCTGTGATAATATAAGATATATCCAAAATATAATCAACAAATTACAATAGTTTACCACAAATATGAAAGTGAGGATTTATCATGGGCGATGTTAAGAAACTGGGTTATTATGTTAATGGTGTGTTTAAAGAATCTAAGACGGAACGATATACGGATGCTTGCAATCCTAGTACCGGTGAAATCACTGCAAAAGTACCCTGCTGTACTTCAGAGGAAGTAGAAGAAGCCATTGCAGCAGCGAAAGCAGCTTTCCCTGGCTGGTCAGGAACACCTGTAATCAAACGTGTTCAGATTCTTTATAAGCTGAGAGATCTGCTGATTGCACATATGGATGAACTGACGGAACTTGTTGCAAGAGAAAACGGCAAAGCATGGGTTGAGGCAGAAGGTGACGTCCTGAAAGCAAAAGAAGGAACCGAACAGGCAATTTCCGCGCCGTCATTAATGATGGGCGAAAGTCTTATGGATGCTTCCTCCGGTTTTGACACTGTAATGTACCGTGAACCCATGGGTGTATTTGCAGGTATTGTTCCATTTAACTTCCCGGCAATGATCCCTATGGGATGGATGACACCAATGTGCATCGCCTGTGGAAATACCATTGTAATAAAGGCTGCAACGTTTACACCTCAGACCTGTATGCGCATCGCTGAATTATATAAGGAAGCAGGGCTACCGGATGGCGTAATCAATATTGTGACCTGTTCCAGAAATGAAGCGGAAATGTTTTTACAGCATCCGGATATCAAAGGAATTACTTTTGTGGGATCAACAGAAGTAGGATTACATATTTATTCAACTGCAGCAGCAAATGGAAAACGCGTTCAGGCTCTTTGTGAAGCGAAAAACCATGCACTGGTGTTGAATGATGCACCAATCGAAAGAACAGCAGCTGGAATTATTAATGCAGCCTTTGGATGTGCCGGTGAACGCTGCATGGCACTCCCGGTGGTTGTAGTCCAGGAAGATATTGCAGATGACCTGGTTCATGCAATTGTAGAAAAAGCAAGAGAAATTAAAGTCGGTCCGGCTTATGATAAAACAACAGGTATGGGTCCGGTAGTAAATGAAGGGCATAAGAAGTTTGTTACGAATTGGATCGAAAAAGGAATTGAAGAGGGTGCAGAACTGATCTTAGATGGAAGGGATATCCAGGTTCCGGGATATGAGAATGGTTATTATGTAGGGCCTACGATTTTCGATCACGTAAAACCTGGAATGACCATCGGAGACAGAGAAGTATTTGGTCCGGTTCTCTGTATCAAACGTGTGAAAGATTTCGATGAAGGACTTGCGGTTATGAATGCAAATCCATATGCTAACGGTTCTGTAATCTTCACACAGAGCGGTCACTATGCGAGAGAATTTGCAAGACGTACGGACGGAGGAATGGTGGGAGTCAATGTAGGTATTCCGGTTCCCGTAGGTATGTTCCCATTTAATGGACATAAGAAATCTTTCTTTGGAGATCTGCATTGCCTTGGAAAAGACGGATATCGTTTCTATACAGAAGGAAAAGTAGTGACAACCCGTTGGTTTGACGAGGAAGAGAAGAAAGCCAAAACAGTTTCTACCTGGGATGGAACAATCTGATCTGCTTTAAATTTGTAATTTTAGAATGTATGATAACTTAAAATGATGCTGGTGCTGAGAGATAATCTTGGCACCGGCATTTTTTATATTGCTGGTGAGAAAAATTAATTTGGTGAATTTTACATTATCATGTATAATATTTTTAGAATGTTTTTGAAAATCAAAGTGGGGGGGTAGAGTTAAATGAAAAATGTAAAAAAGCGATTTTTTATTCCATTAACATTAATTCTGATATTGCTGATTGGCATTTCACCTGTTTTCCAGGCGGACGCTGCATGGAAGCACAAAAGTACAGGCTGGTATTATTATACAAAGAGCGGAAGACTGCAAAAAAGCCGCTGGGTTGGTGACCGGTATGTAAATTCCAAAGGAAGATGGATCGTAAGCTTTAAAAATACCGGGAAGGGATACCGCTATAAGAATGGCTCTAAGGGATACCTGAAAAGCCAGTGGAAAACAATTGATGGGAACCGTTATTATTTTAATAGGAAGGGTTATGCCGTTACACAAAGCTGGGTTGGCAGTCATTACCTGGAGGCAAGCGGGAAATATGTAAAAGGGCTTGTGAAAACATCGAAAGGCTGGCGTTTCCGGGATGAAAAGAACCAGTACATAACGAATAAGTGGAAGACTATCAATAATAAACGGTGCTATTTTGATAAAAATGGTTATGCGGTCAAAAATAAAAGAATTACCATAAATGGAATTAAATACAGCTTTGATAAATATGGTTTCATGAAGCCGGGTATGCGAACTGGGGATAAAGGAAAGAAATATCAGAACCAAAGCGGAAGTTATCTGAAAAACAGTTGGAAGAAAGTGTCGGGTAAGTGGTACTATTTTGGCAGTAATGGTTATATGGTAAAAAATAAATGGGTTGGCGATTACTATCTGGGCAGTAATGGGGCAATGGTGAAGAGTACTTTTATAGGAAGTAAGTTCGTTGATGCTTCCGGGAAAAAGGTAAGCGCTTCTGCATTAAGCCTGTCTGCACCCTCTGCGGTATTAATTGACGCTAAGACGGGAAAAGTTATTTATCAGAAAAATGCAAATCAAAACCGCCCCAATGCCAGTACCACAAAAATAATGACGGCAATACTGGCTTTGGAGTATGCCGGATTGAATGATTCAGTTTCTGTCTCTGCGTATGCCGCAGGACAGGAAGAAGTAAAGCTGTATATGAATCCGGGTGAAGTCTATCGGATGCAGGATCTGCTGTATGCATTACTGCTGCCTTCCTATAATGATGTGGCAGTGGCAATTGCGGAGCATATCAGCGGCTCGGTACAAAATTTTGCAGATCTTATGAATCAGAAGGCTAGAGAGCTTGGATGCAAAAATACAACCTTTGTCACACCAAATGGACTGGAGATGGGAAATCATGGTTCGTCGGCTCTGGATCTTGCAAAGATGCTGCGTTATGCCATGAAAAAAGATTTGTTCCGCCAGATTATACAGACCAGGGCTTATAGTTTTTCCAGCCTTTCTGGCGGCAGAGGATTTACGGTATATAGTACGGATGATATGCTGGGCCAGATGTCAGGATTCCTGGGCGGAAAAACAGGTTGGACAACTTTGGCTGGACATTGCTTTGCCGGGGCGATGAGCAAAAACGGAAAGACCTACATTTCGGTGGTTCTGGGGTGTCCAAGCAGTGAATCCAGATGGAGGGATACCAAAACCCTGCTAAACTATGGTGCTGCAAATTATTGATGCTATGTATACGGCACATTTCAGATACAAGCTGAAATCCACAGTTTGCTACTGTTCGTTTTTAATCGTGCTCTTAAACAGGAAGATCAAATTGTACAAATTTAAAACCAATTTTTTCAGGAGAAACTGCTTGACAGCAGTTTTTCTTTATGCTAAAGTGGAAGATGCACTATTGTGCAGGATTGTGCCCAAGGGTATCATTATGCCCAAAACCGGGTTGTTGGAAATAGTTTATATTTATATAGAAAGAACAGGGGTGAAACGTCAATGGAGAAAAACAGGATACGACCAATCAAAAGCGGCAAAAGCTTTCGTATGAGTTACTCAAGACAAAAAGAGGTTCTGGAAATGCCCAATTTGATTGAGGTCCAGAAAGACTCATACCAATGGTTCCTAGACGAAGGAATGAAGGAAGTTTTTGAAGATATCTCTCCAATCGCAGATTATAGTGGCAAACTGAGCTTGGAATTTGTAGATTTCACATTATGTGAAGATGATGTGAAATATTCCATCGAGGAGTGCAAGGAGAGAGATGCAACATTTGCTGCACCGTTAAAGGTTAGGGTGAGACTTCATAATAAAGAGAATGACGAAATCAATGAACATGAGATATTCATGGGGGATTTGCCTTTAATGACTGCAACAGGTACCTTTGTAATTAATGGTGCTGAACGTGTTATCGTTAGTCAGTTGGTTCGTTCGCCAGGTATTTATTATTCAGTTGCTCATGATAAAATTGGTAAAAAGTTATTTTCTGCTACCGTTATTCCTAACAGAGGTGCCTGGCTGGAATACGAAACTGACTCCAATGATGTTTTCTATGTTCGTGTAGATAGAACCAGAAAGGTGCCGATTACGGTTTTAATCCGTGCACTTGGCATCGGTACCAATGCTGAGATCATTGAGTTATTTGGTGAAGAACCAAAGATCCTGGCAAGTTTAACTAAGGATACATCAGAAAATTACCAGGAAGGTCTTCTTGAATTATATAAAAAGATCCGTCCGGGTGAACCGCTGGCAGTAGAAAGTGCAGAAAGCCTTATTACCAGTATGTTTTTTGACCCTAGAAGATATGATCTTGCTAAGGTTGGCCGTTATAAATTTAATAAGAAGCTTCTTCTTCGCAACCGTATCTCAGGACATGTGCTTGCAGAAGATGTTGTAGATACTACTACAGGTGAAATTCTGGCTGAAGCAGGCACCGAAGTAACACGTGAAATTGCAGATGCTATTCAGTATGCAGCAGTTCCTTTCGTTTGGATTCAGACGGAAGAACGTAATGCGAAAGTAATCTCCAGTATGATGGTTGATATTACGAATTTCGTTGATGTTGATCCAAAAGAAGTGGGTGTTACAGAGTTAGTATATTACCCTGTGCTTGAAAAAATACTGGAAGAAAATGACGATATTGAAGATATCAAATATGCAATCAAGCAGAATATCCACGAATTGATTCCGAAGCATATTACAAAAGAAGATATTATTGCTTCTATTAACTATAATATGCATCTGGAATATGGAATTGGCAATGCAGATGATATCGACCATTTAGGAAACAGACGTATCAGAGCAGTAGGCGAATTGCTGCAGAACCAGTACCGTATTGGTCTTTCCAGGCTGGAAAGAGTTGTACGTGAACGTATGACAACACAGGATCTGGAAGGAATTTCACCACAGTCTCTGATCAATATCAAGCCGGTAACAGCAGCTGTTAAAGAATTCTTTGGTTCTTCCCAGCTGTCTCAGTTCATGGATCAGAATAATCCGCTTGGTGAGTTAACACATAAAAGACGTTTATCCGCACTGGGCCCTGGTGGTTTGTCCAGAGATAGAGCGGGATTCGAGGTTCGAGATGTTCACTATTCCCATTATGGAAGAATGTGTCCGATCGAGACACCTGAAGGTCCTAATATCGGTCTGATTAACTCCCTGGCAACCTATGCCAGAATTAATGAGTATGGTTTTATTGAAGCACCATACCGTAAAATAGACAAGACAGATCCGACTGACCCTCGTGTTACGGAAGATGTTGTATATATGACTGCAGATGAGGAAGATAATTATCATGTAGCTCAGGCGAATGAGGCCCTGGATGAAGAAGGACATTTTGTTCATAAAAATGTTTCCGGTCGTTACAGAGAAGAAACGCAGGAGTATGAAAGAACTACATTTGATTACATGGATGTATCTCCTAAGATGGTATTTTCTGTTGCTACCGCATTGATTCCTTTCCTGGAAAATGATGATGCTAACCGTGCGCTGATGGGATCTAACATGCAGCGTCAGGCCGTACCGTTATTGACTACGGATGCACCGGTTGTTGGAACAGGTATGGAAATGAAAGCAGCGGTTGACTCCGGTGTTTGTGTGGTTGCAAAAAAAGCCGGAACGATTGAACGTTCCACATCTAAGACAATTGTTATGAAAAATGACGATGGATCTAAAGATGAGTATCATTTGACGAAGTTTGCAAGAAGTAACCAGAGTAACTGTTACAATCAGAGACCGATCGTATTCAAAGGCGATCATGTGCAGGCGGGAGACGTTATTGCTGACGGACCTTCTACACAGAATGGTGAAATTGCATTAGGTAAGAACCCATTGATCGGATTTATGACCTGGGAAGGTTATAACTACGAGGATGCGGTATTATTAAGTGAAAGACTGGTTATGGAGGATGTCTATACATCTGTCCATATTGAAGAATATGAAGCAGAAGCCAGAGACACAAAATTAGGACCGGAAGAAATTACAAGAGACGTTCCCGGTGTCGGCGATGATGCGTTAAAGGATCTGGATGAAAGAGGTATCATCCGTATCGGTGCGGAAGTCCGTGCCGGAGATATCCTGGTTGGTAAGGTTACCCCTAAGGGAGAGACTGAGCTGACTGCAGAAGAAAGGCTTCTTCGTGCGATCTTTGGTGAAAAGGCGCGTGAAGTAAGAGATACTTCTCTGAAAGTACCTCATGGAGAATATGGTATAGTCGTAGATGCCAAAGTATTTACCAGAGAAAACGGAGACGAATTATCACCGGGCGTAAATCAGGCAGTACGTATTTATATTGCACAGAAGAGAAAGATTTCCGTTGGAGATAAGATGGCCGGCCGTCATGGTAACAAGGGTGTTGTTTCCCGTGTACTTCCGGTAGAAGATATGCCGTTCCTGCCAAACGGACGTCCGCTTGACATCGTATTGAATCCTCTTGGTGTGCCTTCCCGTATGAATATCGGACAGGTACTTGAGATCCATTTAAGTCTTGCGTCAAAAGCGTTAGGATTTAATATATCCACACCGGTATTTGATGGTGCGAACGAAGTTGATATTATGGATACTCTTGATCTGGCGAATGATTATGTCAATCTTGAGTGGGAAGAATTTAAAGAGAAACATGAGCAGGAACTGCTTCCTGATGTTATGGATTATTTATATGAGAACAGAGCACACAGAGAACTCTGGAAAGGTGTACCGCTTTCACGCGATGGTAAAGTAAGGCTGCGTGATGGCCGTACCGGCGAGTACTTCGACAGTTCAGTTACAATCGGACACATGCATTATCTGAAGCTTCATCATCTGGTTGATGATAAAATCCATGCACGTTCCACCGGTCCTTACTCCCTGGTTACACAGCAGCCTCTTGGTGGTAAAGCACAGTTTGGTGGACAGCGTTTCGGAGAGATGGAAGTTTGGGCGCTGGAAGCATACGGTGCATCCTATACACTGCAGGAAATTCTGACTGTGAAGTCCGATGATGTTATCGGCCGTGTGAAGACTTACGAAGCAATTATCAAAGGAGAAAATATACCGGAACCAGGTATACCGGAATCCTTCAAGGTATTGTTAAAAGAGCTTCAGTCCCTTGGACTTGATGTAAAAGTACTCAAGGAAGACCAGACAGAAGTTGAAATCATGGAAACGATTGATTTTGGCGAAACAGATCTGCATTCCGTTATTGAAGGCGAGAAGGGCTACAATGAGGAAGAACCTCTGGAAGACTTCGGATTTAGTCAGCAGGAATTTGAGGACGGCGAGTTAGTTGATGTGGAAGAGGAAGAAGAAGAAGCATTTTTAGACCTAGAAGAAGTTCTTGATGAAGAGTAAATGTAGGTAGCTAACAATGGAAAGGAGTACCATCAATGCCTGAAACAACAAACAATGAAACGTATCAGCCAATGACTTTTGATGCAATCAAAATTGGTTTAGCATCTCCGGATAAGATCAGAGAGTGGTCCAGAGGAGAAGTTAAAAAACCAGAAACGATTAATTATAGAACCCTGAAACCAGAAAAAGACGGATTATTCTGCGAGCGTATTTTCGGTCCCAGCAAGGACTGGGAGTGCCACTGCGGTAAATATAAGAAAATCCGTTATAAAGGTGTAGTCTGCGACCGATGCGGCGTAGAAGTAACCAAAGCCAGCGTTCGTAGAGAACGTATGGGACACATTGAGCTTGCAGCTCCTGTTTCCCATATCTGGTATTTTAAGGGAATCCCTTCCAGAATGGGATTAATTCTGGATCTGTCTCCCAGAGTATTGGAAAAAGTATTATACTTTGCCAATTATATTGTGTTGGATAAAGGAACTACAGATTTACAGTACAAACAGGTTCTGACAGAAAAAGAGTTCCAGGAAGCGAAAGAAAAATGGGGAAACACTTTCCGTGTAGGCATGGGAGCAGAATCCATTAAGGAACTGTTAGAAGCCATTGACATGGAGAAGGAATCCGTTGAATTAAAAAGAGGACTGAAGGATTCTACCGGTCAGAAAAGAGCCAGAATCATTAAAAGACTGGAAGTTGTAGAAGCTTTCCGTGGCTCAGGAAACAGACCGGAGTGGATGATCATGACAGTTGTTCCTGTTATTCCGCCGGATTTACGTCCTATGGTTCAGCTGGATGGCGGACGTTTTGCCACATCTGACCTGAATGACTTATATAGAAGAATCATCAACCGTAATAACCGTCTGAAAAGACTTTTGGAATTAGGTGCACCTGATATTATCGTTCGTAATGAAAAGCGTATGCTTCAGGAAGCGGTAGATGCTTTAATTGATAATGGACGTCGTGGACGTCCGGTAACAGGACCGGGTAACAGAGCCCTTAAATCTTTATCAGACATGTTAAAGGGTAAATCCGGACGTTTCCGTCAGAACTTACTTGGAAAACGTGTTGACTATTCAGGACGTTCTGTTATCGTTGTTGGACCGGAACTTAAGATTTACCAGTGCGGTCTGCCAAAAGAAATGGCAATTGAATTATTCAAACCTTTCGTTATGAAAGAATTAGTAGCAAACGGTACTTCTCACAATATTAAGAATGCGAAGAAGATGGTAGAAAGACTTCAGCCGGAAGTCTGGGATGTTCTGGAAGAAGTTATCAAAGAACACCCGGTTATGTTAAACCGTGCCCCCACACTTCACAGACTTGGTATTCAGGCATTTGAGCCTATATTGGTAGAAGGTAAGGCGATCAAGCTTCATCCATTGGTATGTACAGCGTTTAATGCTGACTTCGATGGTGACCAGATGGCTGTCCATCTTCCATTGTCTGTGGAAGCACAGGCAGAATGCCGTTTCTTACTGTTGTCTCCAAACAACCTGTTAAAACCTTCCGATGGTGGTCCCGTTGCCGTACCTTCACAGGATATGGTCCTTGGTATCTACTATCTGACACAGGAGAGACCAGGTGCACTTGGAGAAGGCAAAGTATTTAAAAGCGTAAACGAAGCAATCCTTGCTTATGAAAATAAGGCTTTGACATTACAGACCAGAATTACGGTTCGTATGACAAAGATCATGCCGGATGGAAGCAGGCTTACCGGAAATGTAGAATCTACGTTGGGACGTTTCATCTTTAATGAAATTCTTCCTCAGGATTTAGGTTTTGTAAACCGTGATATTCCGGAAAATGCACTGAAGCTGGAAGTAGATTTCCATGTAGGTAAAAAAGGATTAAAACAGATTCTGGAGAAAATCATCAATACTCACGGAGCAACCAAGACTGCAGAAGCACTTGATGATATCAAGGCTATGGGTTACAAGTACTCTACCAGGGCAGCGATGACCGTATCCATTTCCGATATGACAGTACCTCCTGAAAAACCGCAGCTGATTCAGCAGGCACAGGATACTGTAGATAGAATTACAAAAAACTTCAAACGTGGTCTGATCACGGAAGAAGAGCGTTATAAAGAAGTTGTGGAAACATGGAAGAACACCGATGATATTCTGACCAAGGCGCTGTTAGACGGTCTTGATAAGTACAATAACATCTATATGATGGCTGACTCAGGAGCCCGTGGTTCTGACAAGCAGATTAAACAGCTTGCCGGTATGCGTGGTTTGATGGCGGATACAACCGGTCATACAATCGAGCTGCCTATCAAGTCAAATTTCCGTGAAGGACTTGACGTATTGGAGTACTTTATGTCTGCACATGGTGCTCGTAAAGGTCTGTCTGATACTGCTCTTCGTACAGCCGATTCCGGATACCTGACCAGACGTCTGGTTGACGTTTCCCAGGACTTGATTATCCGTGAAGTTGACTGTTGTGAAGGAAAAGAAATTCCGGGTATGTATGTAAAAGCATTCATGGACGGAAAAGAAGAAATTGAAAGCCTGCAGGAGAGAATTACAGGTAGATTTGCCTGCGAAACTCTTACAAATAAAGATGGTGAAGTTCTCGTAAAAGCAAACCATATGATTACCCCAAGACGTGCGGCACGTATCATGAACGAAGGTGTGGATGCAAATGGAAAACCATTTGACAAGATTAAGATCCGTACGATACTGACATGTAAATCACATATCGGTGTATGTGCGAAATGTTATGGATCCAACCTTGCAACAGGCGAAGCAGTTCAGGTAGGTGAATCCGTAGGTATTATTGCAGCTCAGTCTATCGGAGAACCTGGAACACAGCTTACCATGCGTACGTTCCATACCGGTGGTGTGGCCGGCGGCGATATTACACAGGGTCTTCCCCGTGTCGAGGAGCTTTTTGAGGCAAGAAAGCCAAAAGGTCTTGCTATTATTACAGAAATTCCTGGTATTGCAAACATTAAGGATACCAAGAAAAAACGCGAGATTATTGTGACAAACGATGAAAGCGGTGAAGCTAAGACATATCTGATTCCTTATGGATCCAGAATCAAGGTACAGGACGGTGCATTATTGGAAGCCGGTGATGAGCTGACAGAAGGTAGCGTAAATCCACATGATATCCTGAAGATCAAAGGTGTTCGTGCTGTACAGGATTACATGATTCAGGAAGTTCAGCGTGTTTACCGTTTACAGGGTGTTGAGATCAATGATAAGCATATCGAAGTTATTGTTCGTCAGATGCTGAAGAAGATCAGAATTGAGGATAATGGTGATTCTGAATTACTGCCTGGTACACTGGTAGATATTCTTGACTTTGAAGATGTAAATGATGCATTAGTAGAAGAAGGCAAGATGCCTGCAGACGGAAAACAGGTAATGCTTGGTATAACAAAAGCATCTCTTGCAACCAACTCCTTCTTATCAGCAGCATCTTTCCAGGAAACGACGAAGGTACTGACAGAAGCAGCAATCAAAGGTAAGATTGATCCGCTTATCGGATTAAAAGAAAATGTTATAATCGGTAAATTAATTCCGGCCGGAACAGGCATGAAGAGATACCGTAATGTAAAACTGGATACAGATTATACACTGGATCAGGTTTATGAGGATGAAGATTTTGATGATGATGACGATCTGGATCTGGGCCTTGATTTATCAGATGATTTAGATCTGGATGATCTGGGTGAAGAAGATTTGGTATCTGCTACAGAAGAATAAGTAATTATGGCATGTTATGGTGTGAACTATAGCATGCCATTTTTCTAAGGGAGAGGTTTTGGATATGAAGGATGAAAGATCGCTTAATATTGACTTGGCAAGGATATTCGCAATAGTGGGTGTGACCTATTATCACATATGGAAGCGAATGCGCAGACCGGAATATATTGTAGGGATATTTAACCTGGATGGTTTTGCAAAATGGGGTGTCATTGGTGTAATAATTATGTTTGTGATTTCGGGATATTGTATGGTAGGCAGTTATCAGAGGTTAGAGGGGTTACCTACCGGTAAAAGATTAAAAAGTTTTTATTTAACAAGATTTCTTCGGATCGCACCGGCGTATTATATATCTATATTAATCTGCTGTATTTTCATGGCAAATAATTTGAAACCACAGCCATATGAATTTAAGGATGTGGTAGCACATTTATTATTTGTTCATGCATTTAGCATGGAAACAGTTGCAAAAATAAAAGGTTTTTACTGGTATATCAGCGTTCAGATGATCTTTTACTTAATGGTACCTTTTATTTTTTTAGTTTGCAAAAAAGCTGTTTTATGGCTGAAGCTTTCAGCGACAGCAAAAAAAGTAGCTGCGATATTAGCATGTATACTTCTCTTCCCCTTAACCTGGATTACTTTTTTTAGTAATATGGAATACATAGCGATGCTGCCATGCTTCTTAGTTGGGATGCTGGCTGCATATTTAAAAGGAGTCAAGGTTCCAAGGGTTATTGGCATTTTATTGTTTTTAGGCGGAATAGGAATGATGTTCATAAAATCTAATCCCTTTTTAACTTACGATGCATATAAGTCGATATCTGGCGTAGCAATTGCTCTTGGGTTTTTGTGGATGCCAAAAATAAACGTTAAAAATTCATTGCGTACGATAATAATTGCGCTTTCTGCAGCCTCTTATTCAATATATTTGTACCAGTTTGCGTTTTTTGCCTTTATTCCTAAAAAGGGCGGAGAGTTTGTGATGACGCTTTTTGTGGTCTTTACAGTGGCGGTGGGGTTACTGATGTATTTGTGCGTGGAGTATCCCTTAGCGAATGTGTTATGCAGAGGTAATAAAAAACAACAGGTATAAAAGGGGTGCCGCAAAGCCGGCAGTCAATGATAAGTGTCCCCGGACAAAGAGTAAAATCTTCTGTCCGGGGGCTTTTGTATTTTATATAAACCCTTTTTGATTTTACATGTACCTTTTCTTCTGCTCTTGATAAGATAAAGACAGTTAAGAAAGAGACAGCATATGAAGATTGGAGGAGGAACTATGGGAAAAACAATATTGGAACTTAGAGATATTGTGAAAACTTTTCCAGGGGTCCTGGCCCTGAATGGCATTGATTTTGAACTTCGAAGCGGTGAAGTACATGCCATTTGCGGCGAGAACGGAGCAGGAAAATCCACGCTTATGAAAGTGGTTTGCGGAGTGCATAAGCCGGACAGCGGAACAATGGTTGTTAATGCAAAAGAGGAATCGTTTGGGAATCCTATGGAAGCATACCAGAAAGGAGTTTCCATTATTTTTCAGGAAACCAGCCTTTTTGAGGAAATGACCGTACTGGATAATCTGTTTCTGGGACATGAGATAACGAAAAGGATAGGTCCTGTCAGTTTCATTGATTACGATGGGATGAAGAAACGGGCAAAAGAGATTTTCAGACGCCTGAATACTCAGATGAGCCTGGATGTAACAATAAAAACCTTGGGTATGGCTCAAAAGCAGATGGTGGAAATTGCAAAAGCACTTACATTTGATGCTAATATCATCATATTTGATGAGCCTACGGCATCTCTTACCCAAAGAGAAGTCAGTGCCCTGTTTGAGATTATTGGGAACCTGAAAAAAGAAGGTCTGGGAATTGTGTATATCAGCCACCGTCTGGAAGAAATATTTGAGATTTGCGACAGGGTAACGGTGATCCGTGATGGTCAGTATATTTCTACTAAAGAGGTATCCGGTACGAATAAAGATGAACTTGTGGCAGATATGGTAGGAAGAAAGATGGGCAATTATTATCCCAAGGCAGAAGCTAAGATTGGAAAAGAACTGCTTCGTGTAGAGCATTATTATGACGATGGATTTTTAGAAGATATCAGTTTTGCCTTAAATAAAGGAGAGATTCTCGGGTTTGCAGGTCTGGCAGGAGCTGGCAGGACAGAGCTTATGGAGTCCCTCTGCGGCTTTACGGGAAAAGCTGCAGGTAAAGTCAAACTAGAGGGAAAAGAGGTTGTGATCAGGGACTATAAAGATGCTATGGCAAATGGACTGGTATATGTTTCCGAAGATCGTGGGAAATTCGGATTGATTGTTGATATGAGTATTGAACAGAATATCTCTCTGCCCCAACTGGAAAAATTTGCTGGTAAACTGGGCATAATCCACACGAAAAAAGAGCAGGAAATTGGAGAAAAATATATACAGGATGTTGGTATTAAAGCTCCAAAGGCTGATTTTCTGGTTGCAAATTTGTCAGGGGGAAACCAGCAGAAGGTATCTGTTTCAAAAGCGCTGGCATTAAATCCTAAAATTTTAATACTGGACGAACCAACCAGAGGCGTGGATGTAAATGCAAAAGCAGAAATCCATAAGATTATCAGTGATCTGACACAAAAAGGCCTGACGATTATTATGATTTCCTCAGAACTCCCGGAACTGCTTGGAATGTGTGATCGGATTTATGTAATGAAAGACGGTTATATCGCCGGTTGTTTTGACAGAGATGAAGTGACCCAGGAAAAGATACTAACAGTAGCTCTGGAATCTAAAAAGCAGGTAATGGCATAAGCCGGACACAAACATTTTGAAGATATGCTTAAGGAGGGAGTAAAATGGATCATAATAAGAAAAAAGCAGCGTTTTTAACAACAGAATTTTATCTGGCAGTCTTTCTGGCAGTAGTATTGATTGGACTTGCAATTTTTGCAAAAGGATTTTATACCGTAAATAACCTGATGAGCTTATTGAATTCTTTCAGTTACATATTAATATCGGCAGTAGGTATGAACATGATTATTCTGACATCGAATATCGATGTTTCCACAGGAGCTTTAATATCAGTAATCTGTATATGCACAGCGGCTATCGGGAAGATGGGGGCACCGTTTGCTGTTCTTCTGGCAGCAGCGATGGTAATAGGAGCAGCCCTGAGCACATTTAACGGGTTGTTTATTACAAAATTAAAGATTCCGGCAATTGTAGCCACTTTGGCGACGACCCAGATATTTCAGGGGATTCTGCCGCTTACGGTAGAAGGGTCTATTTATGATTTGCCGGCTTCTTTTACCTGGCTGGCATTCGATGCAAAAATCTTCGGAATGATACCGGCAAGTGTACTTATATGCCTGATTGTGGTGGCAGCAGCCTTGCTATTTATGAAGTACTCCAGATTTTCGAAGAAGATCTATGCTATTGGGAACAATAAAGGCGGTGCCAGACTGGCTGGTATAAATGTAAATAAAACTGTAGTGCTCACCTATACGATAGCAGGTGCCTTATTTGGGATATCAGCAGTAATTATAGCAACGGCAGGGCAGAGAGTTACTACCACTATGGGAAGTGGTCTTGAGATGACATTTATTGCAGCTGTTGTATTAGGAGGAACCAGCACGGCGGGCGGTTCGGGAAAAATAATCGGAACGGTTATTGGAGCTTTCATTCTTGCCATGATATCCCCGGCAATTAACTATCTTGGTATTAGTCCAAATTGGTCAGATGCGATTAAAGGCGCAATTATTATCATCTCCGTATTGGTTACGGCAGCCAGATATATCAAGAAAAAAAGGGTCATTACAAACCCTGTGATCTGTAAGGCTGGGGGTGAAGCATAATGGAAAAGAATAGAAAATATAAAGTCACGTTTAATATGGCGCTGTTTTTAATCTGGGTTGTGATATTTGCAGCAATCGCACTAGGGAGTCCGTCGTTTTTAAAACCCGCATACATTATAAACGTTATGTTTCGAAATATTGTAGAAATCGGTATGGCTGCTCTGCCTATGACGTTGATTATTATTACGGGCGGCATTGATCTTTCGGTAGGAAACATCATGATTCTCTCCGCTATGATGGGCGGAATGGCAGCTGCCGGAATGGGAACAGGAGCTGGAATTATTGTTACGATCCTTACAGGAGGAATCTGCGGACTGGTGAACGGTATTATCATAGCCAAAGCCAAAATTTCGGAGATGGTGACTACGCTGGCGACGATGTATCTGTTTCTGGGGCTGGCAAGAGGAATATCTCATGGTGACAGTGTTTACAGTTATGACTTTACGAACTTTTTTGGAAATACCTCCATTGCAGGGATTCCGCTGCAAATCTGGATTTATGTGATACTTGCTGTTTTCTTCATTATTCTTCTGGGTAAGACTACTTTTGGCAGAAAATTATACAGTATTGGGTTGAATAAAAATGCAACGAAATATTCCGGTGTGAATACGGATAAGATGCAGATACTGATTTATGTAATTTGTGGTCTCATCTGTGCACTGGCAGCCTTTATATGGCTGGGAAGGTTCACCAGTGTTAAGTATGATGCCGGAACCAGTTTTAACCTGAAAGTAATAACGGTAGTTGTTCTGGGCGGAACCAGTATCAACGGCGGAATCGGAGATATGAAAGGCACCGTTTTGGGCACGCTGATTATAGCAACCCTGAACAGCGGACTTACCGTATTGAATATCCCTATTGACGTGCAGACGATTGTACAGGGTGTAGTTCTGATGATTGCTCTGATCGCCTATGCCTTTGTAAATTCAAAAGCTAAGAAAAAGAAAATTATTGCAGTATCAGCAAAACAAATATCGGAGAGTCAGGTATGACGGCTAGTGTCTCCCGGCGTAAATACGCCACTATATAGCAGCCGGTTGTAAAAACCAATGGATTGTAATAAAATTGTGATATTCAGGGTCAACTGAGTAAACACATAATATTTACATAAAAAATTAATTTGTAAGAAGAAAGGGTGGGTAAATTATGAAGAAACGATTGGTAACAAAGGTATTGGCGGCAGCCCTGATTGGTATTATGGCGGTATCTTCTTTAGCCGGATGCTCTGCGACTGACACATCAGTTGGAAGTAAAACAACAGAAAAAGCGGAGACGAAAGAGACAGCCGCAGCAGGCAATGAAGAAACAAAGGAAGCATCCAAAGATTCATCGGCAGAAACCAAAGGCGCTGATGTGGTTGTGGCAATGCTGCCCAAATTCAAAGGAGAAAACTATTTTGATGCATGTAAAGTAGGTGCCCAGGAAGCAGCAGATGAATTGGGAATCACCTTGTTGTATGATGGACCGTCACAGGATCAGGCAACTAACCAGAAACAGGTGGATATTCTCGAAGGATGGATTGCACAGGATGTAAATGTTATTATTGTATCTCCTAATGATCCGACTGCAATTGCTCCGACCTTAAAAAAAGCCCAGGATGCAGATATTAAAGTAGTAACATTTGATGCGGATGCTCAGGAAGATTCCAGAGATTTATTTGTAAACCAGATTACTGCACAGGCAGCTGCAAAAGGCTTGTTGGATGGTGCTGCAATTGATCTGAAGGCGAAAGGATACGGTGCAGGCCAACCTGCAAATATTGCATTGGTGTCCGGATCCGGCACAGATGCAAATCAAACAGCATGGGAGGCAGCAATTGATGAATTACTGAAGACAGATGATTACAGCTTTATGAAAATTCAGAATAAAGAAACAGATGTATATTATCCGGGTACGGACGAAACTACAGTAAACAGCGAGTGTGCAACTCTGATCAGCCGTATGGGGGAAGGTGCGGACCAGATTCAGGCAGCAATTGCATTGTCATCCATGTCAACTCCTGCTCTGGGTGCACAGTATCAGTCTGCATCCAGCAAACCGGATCCTTCCAAGATCACGTTAACCGGACTGGCGACACCAAATGCTCTGAAAACATACATTAAGGATGAAGAGAATCCAATGAACACCGGAGTTCTCTGGAACTGTATGGATCTGGGATATCTGGCAGTTCAGTCAGGATATCAGCTGGCAGAGGGAACGATCACGACGGATTCTACCTCCATTGAAGCAGGAAGACTGGGAACGAAAGAGATTACAAACCGTGAGTGCGTATTAGGGGATGCATTGGTATTTGATGCGGCTACCGTGGATAATTATGACTATTAATGATTAGCAGAAGTGTAATAAACGGCCTATAGATAGGGAGAAGACCTCTGTTTATAGGTCTTTTCCTTTCAGCACTCCCCTATTTCCCTTCAAATAGATATGGTGTATAATAGAGAAAAAATAATAACAGAAATTTCAGGCATACTCTGAGATGAATGGTCCTAAAAGGGCAGAAGGGAGTTATATGATTTACAAAGAAATGAATGTAGAGGCAGCGTATGAAAAGGCAGGTGCCGATCATGGAAAATATCAGCCCAGATTATTTGGGTATATGTATAGTGACAGTGAAGAACTGAAAATGTCCGGGAAAAGACCGGCAGTCATTATCTGTCCGGGAGGTGCATACCAATTTAAATCTGACCGGGAGGCTGAACCGGTAGCAATGCGGTTTTTAGCAGCAGGTATGCAGGCATTTGTATTGCAATACAGTGCCGCACCATCCAGATATCCATGTGCTGTACTTGAGCTTGCCACATCCGTAGCTATGGTTCGTGAACATGCCAGAGAATGGGGGATTGATCCGGAAAAGATCTTTATTTGCGGATTTTCTGCAGGGGGACATTTATGCGCTTCCCTTGGAACTCTATGGAAGGATGAAATATTTACACAGGTGTTTGGAACAGAAAACTTAAATTATAAACCATCAGGAATGATTTTATGCTATCCGGTTATTACGATGGGTGAATTTACCCATAAGGAGTCGCGCGCAAATCTGACGGGAACAGACGGTTCCACGGAACTGAGTGAAAAGTTATCTCTGGAGAAGCAGGTCACAGCAGATACGCTGCCCACATTTATATGGCATACCCAGGAAGATAATGCAGTTCCCGTAGAAAACACGCTATTGTTTACTTGTGCACTGCGCAAATACAGAGTGCCTTTTGAACTACACATTTATGAAAAAGGCGGACATGGATTATCCCTGTGCGATGAGACTACAGCGGGTAACCAGGATCAGATCGTACCGGATAATGCAGGATGGATCGACCATGCCGTGAGATGGCTGAAGCGGTTTTAAAGAGTCCTTCACAGGCATTTTGCATGCATGCGCTTTTGTGAAAAGAGGATTATGAAGTGGCAGAGTGTGAACTATGATAAAACAGAAAATCAGTACAAAGCTTTCTATGACCTATGCTGTTTTGACGATCTTGTTTATTGGAATTGCAGCAGTTATTTTCTATAAATATAACCAATATAATATCCATCAGGATGGAGTCAGCAATATTGGACAGATCGCCGAAAATGTAATGGCTCAGACTGACAGCCGCCTTACGACCATGGATCAGACGGCGATAGACGTATTGTCAGATAATCATTTTCTGGACCTGTGGGATCTGGCTGTGGTTTCGTCCGGTGATGAAGTGGGCAAAGAAATACGAAAGCTTTTGACTAAGGCATATATCAATAAATCGGATATAAGAAGGGTTTCGATTTATGGAAAAGATGGCACATTTTACAGTACCGGGAAAACGGATGTAAAAAAAGATGATGTAAGACAGCGGATACAAATGATAGAAAGCCAGTATCCGATGAAGCAGATGAACAGCCGGGTCTATTTAAAGCCGCATCTCGATTATTGGAACAAGAGCAGCGAAGTCCTGGTTGTGTCTGAAATTAAGCCGGTTAAGGACAGAAATACTAATATTATCGGTTATCTGGAAGTTCAGCAGAATGCTTTTTATATGGATAATATCTGTAATGTAAAGTGGAATGGCAAAGGCTTAAAAGTCATGGTATTTATGGAAGAAACAGATGAGCTTTTCTATACCAATCTTCCCGACAGTAAAAGAAATGATACTTATATCCAGCAGGTGAAGGATTTTACCAGGCAGTATTCCAAGATAAAAGAAGACAGCCATTCACTATTTTCCACGGCATCATCCAATTATTACGCCTGTAAAACCGTGATCATTCTGGATAAGAATGTTCTGAATGAGTCCTTGAACAAGATGCTGGGAGGAATTATTGCCATTACCTTAGTGCTGATAATTGTCACTACATTTTACAGCTTCTGGACGACCAGGATGATTATGCGCCCGATTAATCTGCTGGTAAAGACCATGCAGAATACAGATCTGACGAATTTCAGACAAAAGAGGGAGATAAAAGTTAAGGATAAAGAAACAGAGATTTTGGTGAATTCTTTTGAAGATATGGCAAAGCGGCTGGAGGATGCTCTGGTAAAGCAGAAAAAACTGGAAAATGTCCAGACAAAAACATTATTTAGTGCCCTGCAGTCGGAAATGGGTCCTCATTTTCTTTACAACAGCCTTGGAAGTATTGCTAATTTGTGTGAGCGTGGGGAAACAGAAACGGCAGCAGATGCATGCTACAGTCTGACGGAGATCCTGAGATATGCATCCAATTATGAGACATCCGAAGTAACCATAGGGGAAGAAATAGAGAACCTGAAGGCCTATATGTCAATTATGAAGAGCCGCTACCAGAAAAGAATCGAATTTGAAATGCAGATAGATGATGACACTAAATATATTATAATACCGAAGCTGACTTACCAGCCGCTGGTGGAAAATGCCATTAAGTACAGCCTGATGGAACATGAAAAAGTGATTATTAAGATCTACACAGTGGTATTGGGCGATAAGCTGGTTGTAGAAATAAAGGATAACGGGTGCGGCATCAGCAAAGAAGCCGGAGAAGTAATCCGTGAGAGAATCGACGAATTTCACAATACAGATAAAGCCACCTATATAGCAGAGCAGATTCAGTTTGGAGGAATGGGGCTGAGCGGGACACTGATCAGGCTTTCGATTTATTATGGAGACAGTTTCTGGTATGAACTTCAGGATAACAATGACGAGGGCGGCACCAGTATTCTGTTTGGCATGAATATTAGTAAATACAGATAAAAGGAGTGGGTAAAGATGTATAAAGTATTGCTGGTGGATGATGAGCCGGCAGCCCTTGATATGGAAAAAAGAGCAATTCAGAAGAGGACGGAATATTTCCAGGTATCAGGAGAAGCATATAACGTAAAAGATGCCATTGAACTTTACCATAACACAAACCCGGATGTTGTATTAACGGATATGAAAATGCCAAAACAAAATGGGATTGAGCTTATAAAATACATTGCCGGACAGGAAGAAAACAGAGCGGTCTGCATAGCAGTAAGCGGTTACGCCGACTTTGACTATGTACACGATGCATTTTCCTATGGAGCATTTGACTATCTTCTAAAGCCGGTGGAGCCTAAGAAAATTGAAGAACTTTTTGTAAGGATCCGAAGGCTTTTGATCTCTACAAGAGAAAATCCTTGTACAGTAAAACTACCCCAGGGCAGGCTAAGTACCGAACAATTAGTGAAAAAAGTAGAAGAGCATATCCGCAAAAATATTGCCGGAGACAATAGCATACTGAATATCTGCAGTATATTTTCCATCAGCCAGCCCTATCTGAGCAAAGCATTTAAAACGCATTTTAACTGTACCTATAACGAATATCTCATCGGTATCCGTATAGAGGAAGCAAAGAAGCTTCTGGATCGGAAAGAAGAGTATCTCATAGGGGAAATAGCCGAGTTATTAGGGTTTTCCGACCAATTTTATTTTAGTAAAGTATTTAAAAATGCAACCGGGTATACCCCTCGTGAATACCGTGCAAGGAATGATAAATGAGTTTTGTATTTTATATATTTCAGCTTTGATTTTACATGTACTTTTTCACTATTTACTTTTAAAATGAACCTATAAAGAGGATTGCAGAGGAAAGTGTGAAAGAAAACCGCTTTCACACTACTGATTTGGGAATAGCACAAGCCTGCTTGCGCTATTCATGGGGTTAAGTGTGAAAGAAAACCGCTTTCACGCTGCTGATTCGGGAATAGCACAAGCCTGCTTGCGCTATTCATGGGGTTAAGTGTGAAAGAAAACCGCTTTCACACTGCTGATTTGGGAATAGCACAAGCCTGCTTGCGCTATTCATGGGGTTAAGCGTGAAAGAAAACCGCTTTCAAACTATTTTCTGGTGGTAGTATTGCAGGTTTACCTGCAATATGCAGCGGTATAGAAATGAATCTTAACTGAGGCTCTGGAATTCGGTAAATGGAGAAGGAGGATATAATGACAAATAGGGAGCGTGAAAATTTAACTTTGAATTTTGGAAAGCCGGACCGAGGTGCTGTGGAGGAAACTTTTTATCCCTGGGTATTAACGAAGAACCGCTTTGTGGAAGAGGGATTTCCATCAGATATCGCACAAAATGCAAAAGATATTACCAATGATATTGTAGGAAATAAAGCAAATCAGACTGAAAAGTATCTGGCGGCAGCATGGGGGCAGGGAGTCATGGAATATGAGCAGTATCTAGGATTTGATTCAGTAAGGCGGATTCATTTTGTGCTTCCTTTTCGCAGATTTGAAGAAAAGATACTGGAAGATACCGAAACCTATCTCATTAAGCAGGATATATACGGCAGGCAGATGATGCAGAAAAAGGGTTCGGAGATTGAAACAGAATATAAATCAGTTATTCAGAATGAAGAAGATTGGGAGAAGCTTAAATCTTATGCAGACAGAGAACTGGAGACTTATTATAGTGATGAGGCTATAGAGGCAGCATACGGTCCCCTGAAGGAGGGGCATGACAGAGGAGAGTACTCAATCCGGTTGAATCTGGAAGGATTTTTCTGGGTTCCCAGGGAATTAATGGGGATAGAGGCACATTTATATGCATTCTACGATGAGCCGGATCTGATACATGATATCAATGAGTATATATTGCAGGTGTACACTACAAAAGTAATAAAAATCGTAGATCTGCTGCAGCCGGATGTTGTTTATCTGATGGAAGATCTGAGTGGAAAAAACGGACCGATGATATCAGGGGAAAACTTTGATGAATTTGTAGGCGATTATTACAAAAGACTGATTCCATTGCTGAAAGAGCATGGGGTAAATAATGTTTTTGTGGATACGGATGGAGACTTTACCATTATGATCCCGCATTTTTTAGAAGCAGGGGTGGATGGTTTTCTTCCCATGGATGTGAATGCCGGAATGGATATAGTTAAAGTGAGAGAGCAGTTTCCAAGGCTGAAATTTATTGGCGGATTCAATAAGCTTATGATTGCCGAAGGAAAAGAAGCAATAGACCGGGAATTTGACAGAATCCTTCCGGTGATACGGGGTGGGGGTTATATAGTGGGCTCTGATCATCAGGTGGCACCATCTACATCTCTTAAAGATTATCAATATTATATACAGAAATTAAAGGAGGTAATGAAGCAGGCTGGAAGGGATGTAAGATAAGAAGCAGTTCTGTCTCAGTTTGAAAATACGGAGATTAATTAGAAAAAGCCAACGCAGTTTATAATCATATACTGCATTGGCTTTTATTATTTCCGGTTAAAAAGAGACTGGATTTTAGATACGATATCCACGTCATCATCATCGTCCGGCCGCTGTGAATGTTTTTTCGCTGCGCTGTAATCATCTTCCGGATCGCTGTCATCAGAAGTTTCATATTGCTGGTGCCGGTCATAATACTGTGTCTGGTCTTCAAAATAATCAGCGGAATGGTAATTTGCATAGTCCTGGTCGGAACTGTAGTTGTTAAAATCCTGTTGCTGACCTCCAAAATTTTGTTGAGGACCGCCGCCGAAAGGCTGGCTGTTAAAATCCTGTTGAGGACCGCCGCCGAAAGGCTGCCCGTTAAAATTCTGCTGAGGACCGCCGCTGTAAGGCTGCCCGCTAAAATTCTGCTGAGGACCGCCGCTGTAAGGCTGCCCGTTAAAATTCTGCTGAGGACCGCCGCTGTAAGGCTGCCCGTTAAAATTCTGCTGAGGACCGCCGCTGTAAGGCTGTCCGTTAAAATTCTGCTGAGGACCATCGCTGTAAGGCTGTCTGTTAAAATTCTGCTGAGGACCATCGCTGTAAGGCTGCCCGTTAAAATTCTGCTGAGGACCGCCGCCATTAGGCTGCCCGTTAAAATTCTGGGGGTTATTTCCATAATAGGGTTGCTTATGATTATAATTTTGATAACCCGGATCCTGACTGTATGGTGTATGGCCATCGTAACCGGTATATTGCTGGTCATAGGAATAACTGTTGTCTTTGCTGTTTTTCTGCGCTTTTCTAAATGTTCTTGATTTAGATGCAGTTTTTGGGATATCATTATAATAAGCATGTTCTTCCTTATAATGGTATTCCGGTGCGTTGGCTGTGTAATTTTTGAACTTATGGTTTTTGTGTTTTACTTTTGTGATTCTTTTTACCTTTGTTTTTTTCTTTCTCGGCTTAAAGATTGTCATTCGACCGGTCCATCCCACCATCCGGACGAGTACAATACCGAAAAAGACTCCAACACTGTCAATCCCGACATCCCGAAGGGAAGGAGAGCGGCCTCCCACGAAAGATTGGTGGTATTCATCTCCCAGGGCAAAACCGACGCATAGGATGCCGGCTACAAGCATAAGCCAGATACCGTGCAGCCCGTACACATATAATGGAAAGGATACTGCCACAGCGAGAGCAAAATATTCGGTCATATGTGCTAATTTACGTGTGATAAAGTTGATTTTATTGGCCCATTCTTCTATTTGCCACTGTTCCAGATTGGCGTCGAAGATATAATCTCCTGCTTCTACAATTTTACAGCTGACTTTAAAACTCAGCTGTCCGGAAACATCTCCGCTTTGGCTGGAAAAATTAAAAATAAGGCACATTAAAAGTATAGCTGGTATAAATGATAATGGTTTTAATAATTTCCTCATAATATATCGCCTCCGATTTGCGCCTATCATAGCATTCCTGACGTTTGTTGTCTACCGGCTTAAGAAAATTATAAGGTATTTTGGGCAAAAAACTTTGAAAAATACTGGAAAGTGCTTGACATTAGAAATGCATGTGGATATAATAAATCAGTGTGCGTGAATTTTAATCTAATTTCATGCATCATAAAATAAAATTAAAACAGCAACCACATGTACAGAAAGAAAAAAATTATGTTTTTGTACAAATAAAACAGGAGGTGAAAGGAATGCCAACATTTAACCAGTTAGTAAGAAAAGGTCGTCAGACATCTGAGAAAAAATCAACTGCACCTGCTCTGCAAAAAGGATTTAACTCCTTAAAGAAAAAGAGTACGGACGTATCCGCACCACAAAAAAGAGGTGTATGTACAGCAGTTAAGACAGCTACACCTAAGAAACCTAACTCAGCTCTTAGAAAGATCGCCAGAGTTCGTTTATCTAACGGAATCGAAGTAACAAGCTACATCCCAGGTGAAGGACATAACCTTCAGGAGCATAGCGTTGTTCTGATCCGTGGCGGTAGAGTAAAAGACTTACCAGGTACAAGATATCACATCGTTCGTGGTACACTTGATACAGCAGGCGTTGCAAAGAGAAGACAGGCTCGTTCTAAATACGGAGCTAAGAGACCGAAAGACGCTAAAAAATAATTCGTAACAATTAAATTATAAATTATTCGTATCACAAACAGAACTACAAACAAAAATTGTGCCGGATTTCTTATTCACCCGTGGTTGCAGGTTAATATAGAAGCTTTCGTGCACGAAACACAAGTAGAACGACACATGTGAGTACCGATGAATTAATCAAGCAGTCTTAATTGGTTGCGATAATAATTAAGGAGGGAAGTACCGTGCCACGTAAAGGACATACTCAAAAAAGAGACGTATTAGCAGATCCATTATACAACAACAAAGTGGTTACAAAGCTTATCAATAACATTATGTTAGATGGTAAGAGAGGTGTAGCTCAGAAAATAGTATATGGAGCATTTGACAAAATGGCTGAGAAATCAGATAAGCCAGCAGTCGAAGTATTTGAAGAAGCTATGAACAACATCATGCCTGTACTCGAAGTAAAGGCAAGACGTATTGGTGGAGCAACATACCAGGTACCTATCGAAGTTAGACCAGATAGACGCCAGGCTTTAGCTCTTCGTTGGATCACATTGTATTCTCGTAAAAGAGGAGAAAAAACAATGGTAGACAGATTAGCAAATGAGCTTTTAGATGCATCAAACAATACAGGCGCATCCGTTAAGAAAAAAGAAGACATGCACAAAATGGCAGAAGCAAACAAAGCATTTGCTCACTATCGTTTCTAATTATATAAAATATATAAATGAGCGGTGCCGGCCTGTATTGGCCGGCTTGTGACAAAGCGGAAAGCTTTAAATTATTTAGGAGGAAATAACCTTGGCTGGAAGAGAATATCCATTAGAGAGAACCAGAAATATTGGTATTATGGCTCATATTGATGCTGGTAAAACAACATTGACAGAGCGTATCCTGTATTACACTGGTGTAAACTATAAAATCGGTGATACTCATGAAGGTACTGCAACCATGGACTGGATGGAGCAGGAACAGGAAAGAGGTATCACAATTACTTCAGCCGCTACAACATGTCACTGGACATTGCAGGAAAACTGCGAAACAAAACCAGGTGCTTTAGAGCATCGTATCAATATCATTGATACTCCAGGACACGTTGACTTTACAGTAGAGGTTGAACGTTCCCTACGTGTACTCGACGGTGCTGTCGGTGTATTCTGTGCTAAGGGCGGTGTTGAACCTCAATCTGAAAATGTATGGCGTCAGGCTGACACTTATAATGTACCTCGTATGGCATTCATCAATAAGATGGATATCATGGGTGCAGATTTCTACGGTGCAGTAGAACAAATTAAAAACAGATTAGGTAAAAATGCAATCTGTCTTCAGCTTCCAATCGGAAAAGAAGATGATTTCAAGGGAATCATTGACTTATTCGAAATGCAGGCTTATATCTACAATGATGAAAAAGGTGAAGACATTTCCATCACTGAGATTCCGGAAGACATGAAAGATGATGCTGAATTATATCGTACAGAATTAGTAGAAAAAATCTGCGAGTTAGATGACGATTTAATGATGGAATACCTGGAAGGTGAAGAACCATCCGTAGAAGCATTAAAGGCTGCTCTGAGAAAGGGTACCTGCGAATGTACTGCTATTCCTGTTTGCTGTGGTACAGCTTACAGAAATAAAGGTGTTCAGAAGCTGTTAAATGCAATTCTTGAATTTATGCCGGCTCCTACTGATATCGCTTCTATTGAAGGAACAGATATGGAAGGAAATCCGATCGTAAGACATTCATCTGATGATGAACCGTTTGCAGCATTAGCATTCAAGATCATGGCTGACCCATTTGTTGGTAAGCTGGCATTCTTCAGAGTTTACTCTGGATCTATGAACTCAGGTTCTTATGTATTAAATGCAACAAAAGGCAAAAAGGAACGTGTTGGACGTATCCTTCAGATGCACGCTAATAAGAGAGCAGAACTTGATAAAGTTTATGCAGGAGATATCGCAGCAGCTGTAGGCTTTAAGTTTACAACAACTGGTGATACAATCTGTGACGAACAGCATCCGGTTATTCTGGAATCCATGGAATTCCCAGAACCAGTTATCGAATTAGCAATCGAGCCTAAAACAAAAGCTGGTCAGGGCAAGATGGGTGAAGCTTTAGCAAAACTTGCAGAAGAAGATCCTACTTTCCGTGCACATACAGATCATGAAACAGGACAGACAATTATCGCAGGTATGGGTGAACTTCATCTTGAAATTATCGTAGACAGACTTCTTCGTGAATTCAAGGTTGAGGCAAATGTAGGTGCACCTCAGGTTGCTTACAAAGAAACCTTTACAAAACCTGTTGATGTTGACAGCAAATATGCAAAACAGTCCGGTGGACGTGGTCAGTACGGTCATTGTAAAGTTAGATTTACACCAATGGATCCAAATGGCGAAGAAACATTCAAATATGAATCCAGTGTTGTTGGTGGTGCTATTCCGAAGGAATATATCCCGGCAGTTGGTCAGGGTATCGAAGAAGCATCAAAAGCAGGTATTCTTGGCGGCTTCCCGGTACTTGGTGTTAATGCAAACGTATATGATGGTTCTTACCATGAAGTCGATTCAAGTGAAATGGCATTCCATATCGCCGGATCTATGGCATTCAAGGATGCTATGAGAAAAGGTGATGCGGTATTATTAGAGCCAATCATGAAAGTGGAAGTTACTATGCCTGAAGATTATATGGGTGATGTTATCGGTGATATCAACTCCCGTCGTGGTCGTATCGAAGGTATGGAAGATATCGGTGGTGGTAAGCTTGTAAGAGGTTATGTTCCGCTGGCTGAAATGTTTGGTTACTCTACAGACTTACGTTCCAAAACACAGGGACGTGGTAACTACTCTATGTTCTTTGAAAAATATGAGCAGGTTCCGAAGTCTGTACAGGAAAAAGTATTAAGTGCTAAGTCCAAGTAAGTAATTATATCGTTATTTTAAAAAATTAGGCTTGAAAATATCTTTGATTTGAAATATAATCAAAGATAGCCTAATGAAATAAAAAACCAAAAAGAAAGCCTGATACAGGCGCATATTATAAGGAGGACATTCAAAATGGCTAAAGCTAAATTTGAAAGAAACAAACCACATGCTAATATTGGTACCATTGGACACGTTGACCATGGTAAAACAACTTTAACAGCTGCAATTACAAAAACTCTGAGCGAAAGAGTTGCAGGTAACGCAGCAGTTGATTTCGAGAATATTGATAAAGCTCCAGAAGAAAGAGAACGTGGTATCACAATCTCTACAGCTCACGTTGAGTACGAAACAGATAAGAGACATTACGCACACGTTGACTGCCCAGGACATGCTGACTATGTAAAGAACATGATCACAGGTGCTGCTCAGATGGATGGCGCTATCCTTGTTGTTGCAGCTACTGATGGTGTTATGGCTCAGACAAAAGAGCATATCTTACTTTCCCGTCAGGTAGGTGTTCCTTACATCGTAGTATTCATGAATAAATGTGATATGGTTGATGATGAAGAATTACTTGAATTAGTTGATATGGAAATCCGTGAATTATTAAGCGAATATGAATTCCCAGGCGATGATACACCAATCATCCAGGGTTCTGCTTTAAAAGCTCTTGAAGATCCAAGCAGCGCTTGGGGAGACAAGATCATGGAACTTATGGACGCAGTTGACAGCTGGATCCCAGATCCTCAGCGTGCTACAGATCAGCCATTCTTAATGCCAGTCGAAGACGTATTCTCTATCACAGGCCGTGGTACAGTTGCTACAGGTAGAGTAGAACGTGGTATTCTTCATGTATCTGAAGAAGTTGAAATCGTTGGTATCAAAGAAGAAACAAGAAAAGTTGTTGTTACAGGAATCGAAATGTTCCGTAAACTTCTTGACGAAGCTCAGGCTGGTGATAACATCGGTGCGTTACTTCGTGGTGTTCAGAGAACAGAAATCGAAAGAGGACAGGTTCTTTCCAAACCAGGTACAGTTACATGCCATACAAAATTTACAGCACAGGTTTACGTATTGACAAAAGATGAAGGTGGACGTCATACTCCTTTCTTCAACAACTACAGACCTCAGTTCTACTTCCGTACAACTGACGTTACAGGTGTTATCAACCTTCCAGAAGGCACAGAAATGTGCATGCCTGGCGATAACGTAGAAATGTCAATCGAATTGATCCACCCAATCGCTATGGAGCAGGGTCTTACTTTCGCTATTCGTGAAGGTGGACGTACAGTTGGATCAGGCCGTGTTGCTACAATCGTTAAATAATTAAAACAATTTAAATAGATACATTAGTCCAAGCGTAAGATGAGGACTGCCACATTAATTACATTATTGTGGTAGTCCTTTTTCTGTTGTACTGGCTATTGGTTATTATTATCTATAGATCCCGATATAGCTATTGTGACTTTTGACCCTAGGAAAAAAGCAAAAAGTGTGTTATAATAGGATAGTAACTTGCTGCTGCGGTATTCAAAGCATTGGCTATTGGAGTAGTTCTTCCACGAGGGAAGTAAAGAAAGTAAGGTGCTTATATTGTTCAAAATTAATGAAAGTGTAGTTTATGAGGGAAGAGGCGTATATAATATTGAAAAAATTGATATGCTGGATTTCCTTAACACAAATGAGATGTACTATATTTTAAAACCTGTTTGTAATGATGGTGGTACCATTTATATCAAAACAAACAATGACAAGGTATCCATGAGAAAAGTCATAACAAAAGAAAAAGCCGAGAAGTACCTTGATGATTTACCAAAAATGACGGGTATTTATGACGAGAATGATAGAGTAAGAGACAAAGAATATCAGAGTGTACTGAAGTCATGTGAATGTGGAAAATGTTTTGGCATGTTAAAAGGGATTATGCATGCACAGAAAAACAGACAGGAAAGTGGAAAAAAGCTGAGTATAAGTGATGACAAAAATCTTCAGAGGGTAGAGCATTTACTTTTTTCAGAACTTGCAGTAGTTTTTGACACAACAGTTGAGAGAATAGAAGCACAAATTGCAAAGCTATTACAGGTTGCCTAGTTAATAGCTGTGAAATAGAATGAGATCCGCTGCAGGGTCTCTTTTTTTGTCAGAAAACAGCATAAAAGCAGTGACTGAAGTCCATGTGAGTTAAACTTCTTACCTTCTTACAATGTGATACAGCGTCATACAGCCGTCATACAGCCTCATGCAGCTGAGTAATATAGTTCACAAATGTAAAATATAGTATATAAATGCAATATATAGTTGACATCTATTCATTAATGGTAGTATACTAGACTAAGAAAAAGGTGGTGGGATATGAAAAACTTGAAATTAAAAATTGCGAGGATGGAAAAAAATCTTTCGCAAGTACAGTTAGCAGAGATGACAGGTGTTACCAGGCAGACGATTGGTATGATCGAAGCCGGTGATTTCAACCCATCACTCAAACTTTGCATTTCTATATGCAAAGCTTTAGGTAAGACACTAAACGATTTATTCTGGGAGGAGGAATGGCTATGAGAGAAAATAACCTGGATGAAAGAGAGAAACAGAAATTAGCGGAAATAGGAAAACGTAGTTTCTGGTTTATGGTAGTTATCTGCCTGGTAGTAATAATTGTGCAGGATTTTATTTTGGAATCTGATTCAGGAAGTACTCTGGGGGAAACGGTTATATTACTGGCAGGTATTATCGTGTATCAGGTTGGGTGCATCCGGGAAGGCATCTGGGATGGTTCCAATGCACTAAGAGGATGGAAGGGTAGTTTATTTTATGGGTTTGCCGGTTCAGGAATATTCAGCCTGGCTTTTTGGGCAATACTGATTTGCAGTAAGGGCGAAAAGAACTTCAGTATAGAGAAAAGAGTTGGAACCGCATTTATTATCTTATTTTTACTCATATTTTGCTTTACCTGGGTTTTTGATCATTTTGTGAGAAAAAAACAGGAGAAAAATGAAAGCAAGTATCTGGATTAGTACTCCGGGAAGGTTAGAAAATGCCAGTTCTGCGGTAAGCCCTCCAAACGCCTGCCATGGTTCGCCCCTACGCTTTCCGAGCACTACATCTATCTGCAAAGCGTCGCCTACTCAGCTAACACCATTTTTAAGATAAAATTGTTCGATCTAGAGCGTAAAAAGCGTAATCTTTGTAGCAGAAGATTATGCTTTTTTTACGTAAGCAAAAAATCTTATATATTTTTGCAATCATTCTCTGGATTGTATTGAAATTAGAATGGGGGTGGAATATGATGTACTTATCGAATGGAAGAGGTGATGGAATGGAAAGAATATTAATGATAGAAGATGATATAGACCTTATGGAAGGTGTGGTATTTTATTTGGAGTGTGAGGGATATAGTCTGGATAGGGCTGTCTGTAAAAAGGAAGCAAAAGAGAAAATAGATAAGGAGAATTACTCTCTGCTTATCATGGATTGTAATCTTCCGGATGGAAATGGTTTTGAATTGTGCAGGGAGGTGAGGGAGTACAGTCAGATTCCTATTCTTATGCTGACAGCCAGGGATACGGAGATGGATGAAATCAAAGCCTTAGAATTAGGGGTAGATGATTTTATGACAAAACCATTTTCCTTGTCTGTTCTGAAGGCCAGGATAAAGAACTTGTGTAGAAGAAGAGAGAATGCATCTATTATAAACTCCAATGGAGTCACGATTGATAAGGGGAGGGGAAAGGTATTTAAGGAGAATGAGGAGATTTCGCTCAGCACAGTGGAGTATAAGCTTTTGGTATATTTTGTGGAGAATAAGGAGCAGATTTTATCCAAAGAGCAGATATTGAATTGGGTTTGGGATCAGGATGGTAAATATGTGGATGAGAATATTGTTTCCGTAAATATCAGAAGACTGCGAATGAAGATTGAAAAAGATTCTTCTAATCCCCAATCTATTAAAACGGTGCATGGGATGGGGTACATTTGGAGAGAGAAAAAATGATTGCATATGTATTATTTGTGATTTGCATAGTTCTTCTTGGAATGCTGTGCTATTACTACAGGAAGAAATATCTGAAACTGTATTTTAATATTGATAAGATGCTGGATGAATTGCTTAGTGAAAGAGCTGTCTCTCAATCAGATTTAAAAGAGGGAGAAGCATCGGCTCTAGCTGGAAAGATGATGCGTGTTCAGGAAAAACTGAATCTTGAAATATGCCAGGCAAAAGAGGAAAAAGAAAGTGTAAAGAGCCTCATTTCTAATATGTCTCATCAATTAAGAACACCCTTGTCTAATGTTATGATGTATCAGGAACTTTTAGAAAATCAGACATTGGATCCAGAAAAAAGATCTGTTTTTCAAAGAAAGTTAAAAGAACAGACGGAAAAAATAAATTGGATTTTACAATCTTTGTTTAAAATGGTTCGGCTGGAGGAGGGGGTAATTCAATTTGATGCGGAACCTCATCCGGTCAAAGAAACTTTAAGAAAGGCGATTAATTCTGTATATGAGAAAGCCGTTTCCAAAGAAATTGAAATTATTACCCGGCAATTTGATGAAATTTCACTGGTTCATAATGTGAAGTGGACGGCGGAGGCGCTGGAGAATATTTTGGAGAATGCCGTGAAATATTCTCCCAGGGGAAGCCGGATTGAGATTTCAATAAAACAATTTGAAATGTACAGCCAGATTAGAATTAGTGATCAGGGAATTGGTATTCATGAAAAAGAATTTAACCACATCTTTAAACGCTTTTATCGAAGCAGGGAGGTACAGGAACTGGAAGGCTCGGGCATAGGGCTATACCTTGCTAAATTGATTCTGGAAAAACAGAAAGGATATATAACAATTGAATCTAAGCCGGGGGAGGGCAGCTCTTTTTTGGTGTTCTTACAAAATTGTAAGAACTGAGAATCTATTTGTAGCAGATATGAAAGACTTGCCTGCTACAATAAAGAAAAAATGGAAAAGAGGCGGTTCGATGAAGCTATTAGAAATAAGGGACATAGTTAAAGTATATGGCAGCGGTGAGAATTCGGTTCAGGCTTTGCACCATGTCAGTTTTTCGATTGAGCAGGGAGAATTTGTCGCTTTTGTGGGCACTTCCGGTTCCGGTAAGAGTACATTATTAAATTTAATTGGAGGACTTGACAATCCTTCCGATGGAGAGATCATCATTCGAAACCACAATATAGCGGCATTGAAGAAAAAAGAGTTAACAATCTTCAGGAGGAGAAATATAGGATTTATTTTTCAAAATTACAGCCTGATGCCGGTTTTAAATGTTTATGATAATGTAGCACTTCCAGTGACTTTTGATAAGGGGAAGCGCATTGACCATGTATATATCGGGGAACTGCTGCATGAATTGGGATTGTGGGAAAAAAGAGATAAATATCCCAATGAACTTTCAGGAGGACAGCAGCAGCGTGTTGCGATTGCCAGAGCCCTTGCAAATAAACCGGCAATTATCCTGGCGGATGAACCAACCGGAAATCTGGATTCCCGGACAACCATGGAGGTAATCGGTCTATTAAAAAACAGCAGTCAGAAATTCCATCAGACAATCATGATGGTTACTCATAACGAGGCGATTGCACAAATCTGTGACAGGATTATCCATATAGAAGATGGTGGAATTGTGGGAGAAGGCGGTGATTTAGAATGAAAGCCAGTTATAAATTCTCAGTACGATACATCAAATTTTATAAAAGGCAGACATTGGCCATTCTCTTCAGTATCGTGATTTCAGTTGCTCTGATGACAGGGATCAGTTCACTTGTATACAGTGGAGAAAGAAGTAATCTGGAGAAAGACCGGACAGTTTACGGGGATTATCATTATTACATTAAGGCAGATTCAGAATTAATCCAGGAGATTCGGAGTAAAAAGAAGGGGGAGGAGTATAGAATCACCCGGCTTGGGGTATTTGAAAAGAAAAAGGTTATTCAGGAACCTTATATTTTTTCTTTCATCTACGCGGATGGAGAATATTTCTCCATTATTAAAAGGAAATTATTAAAGGGAGATTACCCGGCAAAACCGGGAGAGGTTATGCTGGATGAGTATACCATGCAAAATTTAAATATCAGCAATGAAATTGGTAGAATAGTCATGCTGGATGGTAAAGAATACACCTTATGCGGAGTGGTTTCAAACCGATGGGCAACAGCAGTTGGCGGGATGGAAGGATTTGTAAGCAAAGACACAAAGGGGGATGGGGGAAAGCAATTTCTTTATATTAAGTTTGATGAGGAAAAAGACTTAAAGAGACAAAGAAAAGCATTTCAGAAAGAGTTTCATGTTCCGGATGGGGGAATGATGGTAAATGATGCAGTTGTTTCTTTTTTTGGAGATGGGCAGCCTTCCGGTTTTTGGATGCTGATGACTACTCCAGGTTCTAATTTCACTACGGCATTAATGTACGCACAGGAAGAATTTAATCTGACTGTTAATGGGGTAATTATAATATTGTGCATCTTCAGCTCTTTTATTATATATAGTATTTTTCACGTGTCTATTATGAAGAGGACTTCCCAATATGGAATCTTGGAGGCCCTGGGAATTGGGGATAAAGATATTTTCCGTTTGCTGTTTATGGAACTTGGGCTGTTGTTTGCAATGGGATATCCAATTGGAAGTATCATCGGAAATGGAATTATCGGATTGTCTTATTCAAAATTTTCCAATGTGTTCGCAGATGCAGATGCGGTTTCCAAACATTTTTATATAAGCTATAAGGCGGTTATTCTGGGGGCGGTATTTTTAGGAATCCTGTTGTTCCTGATCAGCTTTATCAGTGTAAGAAGGTTACACAGGCTGTCTGTGGTTGATGTTATGAAAAACAGTAATCATAGTAAGAGAAGAAACAGAAAAAGTTACAGTACGAATACAGTGCAAATGACAGACGTGATTTCTAAAAAGTTTATGTTTGCAAGAAAAGGAACGTTTATCAGCATTTTGTTTTCCCTGTCTCTTGGTGGTATCATTTTTTTATGTACAACATATGTAACGGTAAATACCAGACATAATAATGAATTATCACTAAAGGCAGATGACGGGCTGGGATCGGATTATCAGATCTTTCTGGAGACTTCATCACTTCAGGATACAATACCTGAAAAGAGTGTATCAAATATAAAAAAAGTACCGGGAGTAGAATCGGCCCATCCGGTAAACTATTTTCTGGGCGAGCTTGAGATTGCCCGGGATACATTACAATGGAAAAACTTTTTTCCGGAAATAGCCAATGATCCGAACTATTTGCCTGACCCCAGAACTATGGAATATTTTAATGGGATCTGTACTGAGAGGCCGGATGGAGGATACGGAATTAAGAGCAATATTTATGGATACGATTCGCGAATGATGGCGGGACTGGAATCATATCTTCTGGAGGGAAGGATAAATCCCCTGAAAATGCAAGAAGATAATTCAGTAATTCTGCGTACGCTCATGGATGGACAGGGCTATTATGATGGGTTGCTTATCCATCCCGGTGATACGATAACCGTTAAAGTGCCAAAAAGTCCGGATGTTCCGGAAGAGGCGGTGAAATTCGGAGATCAGGAGGACTGGTTTCTAGAAAAGAAATTCGTGGTATCGGCAGTTGTAAGTCGGGCAATGGCAAATAATCCGTATTTCATAGGGAATAGTGGGTTAGATTTGATTATGACCAACCGTCAGATGGAGGAAAACTTTGGTATATCCGGTTACAACATAATCAGTGTAAAAAAAGGGACGGGGGATAGCAAAGAGATTGTAAAAGGAATCAAAGATCAGATCTATAATTTACCAAGATGCCTGATCAAAGACTATACGGCTGAAATAAAATTGCAAAACAGTTATCTGGAACAAAAAATGATATTCTTTTATGGGATAGCTGTGATCCTGTTAATGATCAGCTTAATGCATATTATGAATAGCATGAGCCATCTGGTTCTGTCCAGAAGGCATGAGTTTGGAATACTAAGAGCAATGGGAATTACAGACAGCGGATTTTTAATAATGATGTTAAAAGAAGGGCTGCATTATGGTGTTTTTGCAAGCCTGCTGACTGTTCTGGTGTATTTAGGACTGGAGAGACTTTTGCTTTATTTACTTACCCATGTTTATTTATATATCAATCCTAATCAAAGGACAAATATTTGGATAATAGGAGGAATTATAATACTGAACCTGATAATTAGTGTTGGTGCAGTGTTTATCCCGGTGAAGCAGGTACTGGGGGATTCCATTATTGAAGAAATTAACAGAGAATAATTATTAATGGAAACAGGGGCTTGATAAAATCAATTTTTTGGATATACTTATAGTAAGACTAAACAGCGGACAGTGGCAGAAAGAAGAGTGTGACAATGCGGATTGGATTTATATCGGACCTTCATATTGATTTTAACAGGCAGTTTGATTTCCTTAAGATTTTGCCTGAAGTGATAGCGGACAAGGGGCTGGATGTGGTTGTTTTTCTGGGGGATACATCTACGGGAGCCCAAGATGCACTCAGATTTTATGATAATATAGCGGATAGGACCAGGGCACAGGTGCGAATTGTTCCGGGAAATCATGACATGTATGTGGAGAATCTGAGAAGAAAAAACAGCGCTCAGATTAACAAAGAATCCAGTGCCTTTCATGACAGTATACTATTTCACAGAAAGTATTCCCTGATGGAAAATCCCATTGTAACAAAGCAATGGTACATTACGGGGATCTGCGGCTGGTTTGATTACAGCTTTGGAAGGAAGCATTCAGGGGATAATCCCAGGAAGGCGGCGAATAATCTAATATCCCGATATCTCTGGCCGGATCAGAAGGTAATCCATGGGGGTGTGATAGATTATGAACGGGATGTCAGGCTGGTAATGAAGGATATCAGACTGCTTCAGAAGTCCTTCCAAAAGGAAGCCGCCAAGGGGAAAAAGCGCTGTGTTGTCATGCACATGCTGCCAACCAGTGATCTTATCCGTTCTTATCCAATTCCCTTTTATGGTAAATTTATCAATCAGCTGGGTAGTGAAAGATACCAGTATTTTTTTGAAAAGAATGATGTTTCCTTAAGCATCAGCGGTCATTCCCATATGCCAATGAAGATCGTAAAAAACGGCATCCGGTATGTCAATGTTTCACTGGGCTATACATTCCAATGGACGAATCCGGCAGATGCTTATGGGGAAATATCGAAGATCATATATATATTGGAAGATTAAGAAACATAATCAAAGACCAGAAGAATAGTGTTAAAGAAAATCGAACGATCCGAAACAACGGTTAATAAATCAGAAAGGATACCCAACAAATGTATAAGATTCCCACCATGTTATTATGTGATATAGCTTATTTTTTTGCGAAGGTTTTTCGTTTTAGAAGAAGGAAACATTTTTAGATATCCAACACAGGCAGAAGAAAGTGCAGGTATGAGGTATGATATGAATTTTCGATTCATAATTTTACTTTTTGGAATATTTGGGAGCGAGTTTATCTGGGGTAGACATCATAGAAAGAGGAAAGATTATGCTATGGAATAGTATTCAGAGTGTTTTGTCACTATTGATTATGATTGGAATCGGATGGGTAATTGCTGGCAGGGCATGGTTTGGAAAGACCGGAATGGATGTTTGTTCTAAATTCTGTGTCAAAATAGCCATACCCTGCTATATGTTTTATAACGTACTTACAACCTGTAAAGACCGGGAAGAATTATTACGGATTGTAACAAAGCTTCCCATACCGGTCATGGTGATTCTGGTATGCCTGGGAATCAGTGTCCTTTTAGCTGGGCTTTTTCGAGTAAGTGCAAGCCGCAGAGGGGTGTTCATTAATGCAGTGACCTTTTCTAACACAACCATTGTAGGTTTTCCGGTAATTATAGCATTGATGGGAGAAAAGGCGCTTTCAGATGCTATGGTGTATTATATGGCGAATACCACATTGTTCTGGACGCTTGGAACCTGGCTGCTGCGCAGGGATTCCGGTGAGAAGACAAAGTACGGTTGGAAAAAGGAAATAAAAAATATCTTTTCGCCTCCCCTTGTGGGGTTTCTGCTGGGGGTGGCCGTGGTGCTGTTAAAAATAAATCTGCCCGATTTTCTGATGAGTTCCATAAGCTATGTAAAACAGTCGACAACAGCACTGTCCATGGTATTCATTGGAAGTGTTATCCGTATGACTGATCGAAGGGAAATCCGGTTTTCCAGAGAGCTGGTTATGATACTGGCGGGACGTTTTATTATCGCGCCCGCGATTATGTTTGGACTGTGTCTCCTTCTGCCGATAGATTCCCAGCTTCAGCTTGTATTTTGTATTATGACAATCATGCCCGCCATGACCCAGCTTGGGATTATGGCGAAAGAAAGCGGAAGCGATTACTCTTTTGCTTCGGTTGTAATCACTGTAACGACTGTTTTAGCAATGGCAGCGATACCGCTTTATATGCAGATATTTGGAAGCGCATTCGGAGTATCGTAAGAGAAGCCAGGAAGTCAGATGTACAGGAAGCCGTGAAGTCAAGGAGCCGTGAAGTCAGGAAGTCAGATGTACAGGAAGCCTTGTGGCCATGAATTTGGAGGCGCGGAGATGAACCAGATAAATTAAATCTGAGAAAGGTTGTTACATATATGGAATTTTATGAAATGAAAGAGTCAATGGTTTTAGAACTGGCAAATATGTTTATGAATGCGTTTAATGCACCTCCCTGGAATGATAAATGGACAGAAGAGACTGCAGGAAGAAGGATACGCCAGATGATTACCGGTGACAATGCTTATGGCATTGCCGGATATGTGGGTGGAAAGCTTTGCGGTATGATCGTGGGGAGAGAAGAACAGTATTATGACTGCGTACACTTTGAAATCAAAGAGTTTTGCATGGATATTAGCATGAAAAACAAGGGATTGGGAAGTATTCTGTTAAAAGAGTTTGAGAACAGGCTGAAGGAAAAAGGCATAGATAAAATAATCCTCTGGACCAGCCGGGATCCACAGACGGAAGGATATTATCAAAAAAAGGATTATGAAACCAATGAATACCTGACGGTGATGGAAAAAATACTTTAGGGCATGCTCGAATGCACCATTATTGTGCAATTTATATCAAATAAAAAGATAGGGATTCTGATAAAATAGTATCAGGTATAGAATGAATTGGGATATTCAATGAATGAAAAAGGCAGGGGAGAAAGATATGTCAGTTAAAACAGTAAAGAGTATGATCGCATGGGTAGAAGAGAATATAAAAGGAAACCCTACCTTGGAGGGAATGTCCTGTCATGTAGGATATTCTGCATTTTATTGTTCTGCAAAATTCCATGAATATACCGGGATCTCTTTCAAAAAATATATAGCAACCCGAAAATTATGTCTGGCTGCCGAAGAGATTGCAGCAACGGACCAAAGGTTTTTGGACATTGCAGTGGAATACGGATATTCTTCCCAGGAGGCATTTACCAGGGCTTTTGTGAAACAGTTCGGAAGAACTCCGGGGCAATACCGAAGATATGGGATGAGAGAGGGGAATATTGCGGAGGTTAGAGAGAAAGGGAGTAAGATATGTTGAAAAAACTGGGCAGAAATGATGTGTGCTGGTGTGGAAGCGGTAAAAAATATAAGTTATGCCACGAAGGATTCGATGGAAAATTACAGAAACTGAAGCGAAAAGGATACCGGATTCCAAACCGGAATATGATTAAGACAAAAAAGCAGATAGAGGGAATACGGGAAAGCGCAAAAATAAACATTGCCATTCTGGATGAGGTTGCAAAACATATACAGGCGGGCATGTCCACAGAAGAAATTAACAGAATCGTTCACGAAACTACAATTACATTGGGAGGAATTCCGGCACCGCTGGATTATGAAGGATTTCCCAAAAGCGTCTGTGTTTCCATAAATGAGGAAGTATGTCATGGAATCCCGGATGAGGAGCGGATTTTAGCGGATGGGGATATTGTAAATGTAGATGTTTCCACCATTTACAATGGGTATTTCTCAGATTCGTCCAGAATGTTCTGTATCGGTGAGGTCAGCCAGGAAAAAAAGAAACTGGTGGATATCACCAGGGAATCGATTCAGATTGGACTGGATGAAGTAAAACCCTGGCAGCCCATCGGCAATATGGGGCATGCCATCCACGCATATGCCATGAAAAACGGGTATACAGTGGTTAGAGATATCGGAGGCCACGGTGTAGGACTGGAGTTTCACGAAGACCCATGCGTCAGTTATGTTACAAAACCGGATACCGGAGTGATCCTGGCACCGGGCATGATTTTTACGATTGAGCCTATGATAAATATGGGAACGGATGAGGTTTTTGTAGATGATGAAAATGGATGGACGGTCTATACGGATGACGGGAAGCCATCGGCACAGTGGGAAGTGATGGTGCTTGTCACAGAAGAAGGATATGAGATTCTTGCCTATTGAGTTGTGTTATGCCGAAAAATCTCACGATAAGTCTATCTCGCAGATTCCGTCTGTAATAAGAGAGGATTTTATTCTTTAAATAAACTATGATGATAAAAGAGGTGATACAAATGGAATGGATAGAACAATTAAATGAAGCGATTAAATATATTGAAGACAGTCTGAGCAGGGAAATAGAAATCAAAAAAGCAGCTCAGATAGCCGGATGCTCCACATATCATTTCCAGCGGATGTTTTCTTATATAGCAGGTGTACCTTTAGCAGAGTATATCAGACGAAGGAGGATGACCCAGGCAGCTTTTGATCTGTGTAATGGAGATAAGGTTCTTGATGTGGCATATCGTTACCAGTACGAATCCCCTACGTCATTCAACCGTGCATTCCAGGGAGTCCATGGATTTCCGCCTTCTGCAGCAAAGCAGCAGGGCGTTACATTAAAGGCATACCCGCGTATCAGCTTAAAAATGGTGATTAAAGGAGAAGCGGAGATGGAATATCGTATTGAAAAAAAGGAAGCATTTCGAATTGTAGGAATGAAGGAAAGCTTAAGTAAAGAGCTGGAAGAGAATTTCAGGGAAGTACCGCAGATGTGGGCTAAGGCAGCGCAGACAGGCATTCTGGAGAAACTGGCCGGAATGATGAATCAGGAAGTCAAAGGAATTCTGGGAGTAAGCGCCTGCCTGGAAGAAGATAACTGGTGCTATTATATTGGAGTGGCTACAGACCAGCCTGCAATAGAAGGAACAGAAGAATACATGGTTCCGGCTGCTACCTGGGCTGTATTCTTTGGAACAGGTACCATGCCGGACAGCATCCAGGATATTGAAAAAAGAGCTGTGACAGAGTGGCTGCCAACTTCCGGATATGAATACGGAAATGCACCGGATATCGAATTGTATTTAAGTCCGGATCCTGCAAATGCTGTATTTGAGGTCTGGATGCCAGTTGTAAAGAAATAATCTATCTAAATGCAAATGGGATGCCTGCAGTTATTTATCACTGCAGGTATCCCATTCTTCGTCCAGTAAATTCGTGAGTTCTTTGTAATTTATACCATCCAATATATATTCCATAAAATATTTTTCTGCATTTTTATAAAAACGGTTAGGCCAGGTGCCGCTGGGGTCATCGATATACTGGTTTTTATCCACATATTTTTCGATATCCTTAGAAACGGTATCTTCCGGAATGGGGGCACCAATTACACTGGAAAAGGTCTTCGTACTGTCTACATAGATTTCTGCAGCTTCCTGTGTTGAGAGAAAATCCAGATACAGCTTTGCTTCTTTTGGATGTTTGGTGTCGGCGCTTATGGATAAATAATAGTCACAATAGTAACTGATCTTACTGCGTTCCGGATCATCGGAGACCGGCAGGGGAATGAATCCCAGTTCCACATCCTTATTATAGGTCTGAATGAGTGAAGTTGCCCAGGATCCCTGAAGCATCATGGCTGCGTCACCATTGGCAAGCATAGAACAGGCATCCATATAACCCACTTCAAATGCGGTATCGGTATTGCCATAGGCATAGACGTAATTCTTCGGAATATCAGCGATTAACTGCCACTGCGGGGTATCGGAAAAGGATACTTCTCCCTTGCTCCTTTTCTGATTCCAGTCGGGGTAAGTTCCATACACCGCATAAAAGGCGGGCCGCAGAGAAAAATGCCCAACCCACAGGTCTTTGTATCCAAGGGCAAAGGCCGCAATGTTTTTCGAAGCCAGCACCTGGTGGACTTTCGTGAGTTCTGACAGCGTCTTAGGGGGTGTCAGGTTATTTTCCCTGAAAACAGTTTTGTTATAAATTACGCCTACACCGGAATATCCAATGGGGAAAAAATAATCCCGTTTATCTTTTACGGTGTCAAAGGTTACCTTTTTTACATTTTTCATAAAAGGTTCATCGGTCAGATCCATAAGAATTCCGGCATTTGCTTCAATGGTGGTAGCGGAATAGATATCCGGTGTCCGGTTCTGAGCCCTTCTGTTCTGCATGGTCAGGTCGAAATTGCTTGGTGTTTCATAGTGCACGGTAATATTCGGATATTTTTTGTGGAAAGCATCTGCCAGTTTTGTGTAGGCTTCCGGTGCTTCCTGGCGTCCATGCATAACATAAAGATTTACCTGATCTGCATCAGTGGTTTCAGAAGTGTCATCTGTGGCAGAAAGTAAAAAACTGCAGCCGGCAGTCATAATCAGGATCAAGACAATCATTAAAGTAAAATAAAAATATTTTTTCATATATAGATTTCCTTTCAACCCTCATTCTCCTTGGTATCCAGCTTCTCAATGAGCGTTGGCGAGCAGGCAAAGTATTTTTTAAATGCTTTGGTAAAATAATAAGGGTTTTCATAACCTGCCATTTCGGCAATCTCCTTAATCAGAAAGGAATCACTGGATAATAATTCTTTTGCCTTTTCCATTCTTATTCTGGTTAGAAAACTGCTGAAGTTTTCACCTGTTTCTGATTTGAACAGGCGGCTCAAATAAATATGGTTCATGTAGTATTTTTGGGCAAATGCAATGAGACTGATTTCTTCACCATAGTTTACTTTTACATATTCGCATATTTCTTCGATTACGTTTTTCCCCGCGGGAACTTTGGCTTTTTCGATTTCATCCAGAATATCGTGGAAGATCTTTATGAGATACTGGTTAATCCGGGCGGTGGAACACATCGGGGTGACAATATTTACCGTGTCTGATAATTCCGGGCATTTCATTTCTTTTTCAAAACATGCCTTTTCTAACTGCATGGCGGCACGTATCACGGCATTTTTATAAGTTGGAAGATGGTAGTAAGAAGCAGTTTTGGAAATAGAACCGATATGTTCTAAAAAAAGAGGGATCATTTTCCGGCTTCTGTTTTTGATAATGCCGCTCAGTAATTTTTCATCCAGGGTATAGGAGTAGGTTCTTAGGTTCAACTCTTTGATATCATCGTAAAATATGATTTGGGGAAGCGGCTGGCTGATCAGTTCATAATCCAGCGCAGCCTTCGCCTGCCGATAGGAAAGAGGGATGGACTGATATCCTTTCACAAAGGTTCCTGTCCCGCTTTTCATGGTATAGCCCTTGGCATCCCCCAGTTTATGAAATTCTGAAAATATGGAAGTCTGATGAAGCGGACGTTGTGGTGTTCCCTCCCATAAAAGGATAAACTCTTCTTTACGATGACGGCTTTTAAATAAAATACATTCTTTTCGTGTAATTTTTTCTTCGATGAAAGAAGTCCACTCCATCAGTTCTTCCTCGGATAGGGGAGTAATGGATGCGCCGGGTTCCAACTTTGCCACATAGAGAATCTGTACAGTGAAATATTTATCATTTAATTCAAAACCTATCTTAGACAGTTCCTCAATAATTTTTTCTTTTCCAAAATCATCGGAACTCACCAATGAATTCAATAATTTTTCCTGAAGAAGCGGTACGGTCTGCTGCATTTTTTCCTGTACCTCGATTTGCTCCAGGCGGTCTTTGCGTTTTGCATGAATCTTATCAATGGCTTTTCTCAGCACATTTCGAAGCTCCGTCTCTTCTACCGGTTTTAATAAGTATTCACATACAGAGGAATTGATCGCTTTTTTTGTATATTCAAAATCTGTATATCCGCTGATAATAATTTTTTCACAATCAGTATTTGAATCCATGAGATAGTCAAGCAGCGTACAGCCATCTCCGTTATTCATATTCATATCAGTAATGACCAGATCAACCGGATTGGTCTTTAAAAACTCAATGGCATCGGTGGCATTTTCGAATTCACCTGCAAACCCCAGATCGAATTCTTTCCAGGGGAGAAGGTTAATAATGCCTTTTCGTACCCAGTATTCATCCTCACATATGATAGTACGGATCATTTTTAGTGCCTCCTGTTCTTAATTGCTTCTGCAAAATCACTCTGGTAATTCTTTCGTTTTATCCTTATCCAAGGGCAGTTTCAGAGTAATAACAGTCCCTTCATCCTGCTCGCTGTCGATCTCCAGCAGAACATTTTTGTTGTAGTAAAGGCGCAAACGTGCATAGACATTTTTTATACCGATACTGGGACTGCTGTCACTGTAAAAGCCTGTAGCAGGTGTAAGAAGTTCTGTTTGAATCTGCTGCAGCTTTTCGGCCGGAATTCCGGCACCATCATCTGAAATCTGAATGATAAGCCAGGGATCTTCTTCTGTAACCGTTAATAAAATAAAAAGTTTTTCGTGTGATGGGCAGAACCCATGCATAATTGCATTTTCGATCAATGGCTGAAGTGTTAATTTTAACAGTGGAAAATCAGCATATTTTTCATCGGACTGGATCTGGTAATCCAGTTTTTCCAGGTGGCGGATTTTTTGGATTTCAAGGTAATGTACCACATGTATCAGTTCATCCTGGATGGTAGTGGAGTTTTCAGCTGTTTTAATACTGTATCGCATCATTTTTCCAAGGGAATTAGCCATAGTGGTAATCTCGGGTATATGGTTAATGGATGCAATGCTGGCTATGGACTGCAGGATATTATAGAGAAAGTGGGGGTTGATCTGTGCCTGCAGAGCTTTAATCTGAGCATCCTTTTGCCGGGCAGTCAGAACGTACTCCTGTTCAATTAAATCATTGATCCGGTCCAGCATCGTATTAAAACTCACGGAGAGCTCACCCACCTCATCATTAGAAGTGATCTCAGCACGGATATCCATCTGGTCGTTGGAAACAGCTTTCATAGTTCCGGAAAGAGATTCAATGGGGGTAGAGATCCTTTTGGACAAAATCCAGGTAATGAAAAGCCCCAGAGTCAGCACCAGAACGCCGACTAAAATGCTGAGCAATGCCACATGACGGCTTTCACGGGTGTAGACGGATTTTGGTATGAGGGAAATAATCCGCCAGTTATTTACCTGAATGGGAACAGGAAGCGCCATGTAGGTATTCTGGGATAAGGTGAGATATCCAATCGTTTTGCAGTTTAACAGGGTATCTGCTGCGCCCGGAACCTGAGTCAGACCAGTATCTGTTGAATAGATTACCTCTCCGGTGTCTGTCATAATGATATTTTGCATCCCGTCGTAAGCATTTAGTCCTCTGGTTAGTTTTTTCAATACTTCCAGATCGATGTTAAAAAATAATAGTCCCTTATTCTGATAATTTGTATTGACATTAGCAGTCTTTCTGACCACGGTAATTACTTCTTTATTTACATCATTTGCCCCACGTTTGTAATAGAGCTCCTGGTGGGAGGGAAGATATAGAATATTTGCATTCTCATTTTCTTCCAACTTATTTACGGCTGTCTGAAACCACGAAGGCGAGTCAGAAAATGAAAAATTGCGCTCTACATTCATTTCCCCGGCAATGCAGGAAATCAGCATGTCATTGGATGGGTTGATATAATTAATGCTGTGTATATAAAGGGAAGCTCCCAGTGGAGTGCTCAGCAGATCCGAAAGGTTATAGGTCAGCAGATAATTCTCCAATGGGGAAGCTTTACTGCTGGCATTATAAAGAGATGAAAAATTCGGACTGGTGGTAATGGAAGAATAAATCCGGTCTATTTCATCAAATATAACCTGGAAATCCTGATCAGCCAGAGTCGCCATCTGGTTATTTAAAATTTTTGCATTCCGGTTGTTAGAACGGCTGGAGATCATGTAATTCAACGAAATAGTAATCAGCAGCAGGAACAGTACCAGAATAAAAAATATGGTAAATAATTTTGTGCGGATACGGTTAAAGCGGTATTTGGGTTTCAAGTTTCACATCCTTATCTTTGCTATGAAAAATGTATGATTGTTAAGTATAAAGGTATTTTAACATTTTAAGTCTGAGTTGGCAATGAACAGAAAATCGCCTAATCCGCCAATGATAAGTGGGATATCCGGTTGAAATAGAGCTGTGGTACTAATGAAATTGGCGATAAAGCCCAGTATAAATGAATGTACCTTTACGATAATTTTTGATTGTATGTCCGCATTGATAAAGTAAAACTCACAATACTTAATGCCACGCACCAGGCAAGTGCCAGCCATAAACTATTTCCCAAAGGCAAATCAAGTGTCAGGGCTCTCAAACTGTCAATAATGGGTGTCATAGGCTGTATCGCTGCAAACCACTGAATGCCGCCTGGCATAGTGTCTACGGGAGCAAACCCCGAGCTCATAAAAGGCAGAATAAAAAGGGGAAACAGTAGTCCGCTCGCTCCTTCTACCGATTTTGATATCATCCCGCATAGTACAGCGATTAAAGTAACTGTAATATTTATCAGCAAAAGAAATAATACTGCCAAAAGCCAATCTATAAATCCAGCTTGCGGTCTAAAGCCGAGAATGAGAGCAGTTATGATAATGACGGCATTTGAAATGAGACCTCGTATCACTCCAGCACCTGTATGACCAATTAACACGGCGGATTTTGATATGGACATACAGCGAAAACGGTCTATGATGCCTTTTGTCATGTCAGATGTAACATTCATTGCCGAGTATTGAGATGCCTGACCGATACTTTGCAAGATAATTCCCGGTACGATAAAGTCAATGTAATTAAAATCCCCTACATCGGATATGCTTCCAAATACCGTACCAAATAAAACCATTAAAAAAAATGGTATTAAGGTTGCCGTCAGGAGTGTTTCGGGATTTCGCAAAGATATAATGAAACAGCGTTTAAACATGACCCATGCATCAAAAAAAATATTTACGTTAGATTTTTTCATATTAATGGCTCTCCTTTTTCTCATCAATCAGCGTTAAAAATACATCTTCTAAAGAGGGTAAGTTTTGTTCTATGCTGTCGGCAGCAATTCCATTTTCCGTTAAGAGTTTTATCGCTATACCGGCTTTTATCTCACTGTCAAAATTAAGCCGTACCCCTCTCTGGGGCATTTTTTCTTTCAGATACGTCGGTGTTCCCTCTGCGATGATTCTACCGTCATGTAAAATAGCAATATTATCTGCGAGATATTCAGCTTCTTCTAAATATTGTGTTGTGAGAAACACTGTTGTTCCTTTCTTTGCTAACTCTTTTACCAGATCCCACATAGCAATGCGGTTTTGGGGGTCAAGTCCTGTTGTAGGTTCATCAAGAAAAAGCACATCGGGGCTGCCCATAAGACTCATTGTTATGTCAAGCCTGCGCCGCATACCTCCCGAATAGGTGGACACTTTCCGGTTGGAGGCATCCCCCAAACCCGAAAAAGACAGCCACTCATTAACCGTATTTTTAAGGTTTGGCAGACGTTTTAGCTGTCCGATAAGAGTTAGATTTTCTCTACCTGTCAAAACTTCATCTACTGCTGTAAATTGTCCTGTAAGGCTAATACATTTACGTACATCATCGCCATTTGCTGCTACATCAAATCCGTTAATTTCAGCACTGCCGCCGTCCGGTTTCAGCAATGTGGAAAGAATTTTAACAACTGTAGTTTTTCCCGCACCATTTGACCCAAGCAGGGCAAATATGCTGCCTTTTCCAATGGTAAAGCTCACATCCTTCAAAACATGGTTTGACTTATAAGATTTTTCCAGCCTTGATACTTCAATTATTTTTTCTGACATTATTAACCTCCTTTTAATACATACGTATGTATGTTTAACCTGTAAATTTTACTGCCTAAAGAAAGGCAGTTAAAAATTATACTTTTATTCTTTTTTAAATTCAGAACTACCGAGTTTTAAATAAATCTCTTTCATTTCCTCATCCATTATAGGAAAGCCCAGCAATGTTGAGAGTTGCTCAAAGAACAAAACTTTATCGATATATTCCTCATAAGATACTTCAAATGCGTATGGACTAAGCCACGAGGCAGCAAGCCATGCAATCGTTTGTGATGTCTGTTTTGGAAAGACCACATTCATCGAGCCGTCTTTGTTACCTTCAATCAGTAACTTCTCCATATAAGTTGCCATAACATTTACCTGGAATATCATCTCATTTTTAAAAACAACTGGATTGTTCGCTAACTTCTTCATCTGTGCTTTCATACTGTCACTTGCATCTAAATGGGAACGCAGACTAAGTTTGGCTATAAAGCGAAATTTTTCAAGAGCGTTAAGTCCTTCCTGTTTATCAGCAAGCAGATAAGGGTTATCACATTCAAAAGATTTATACATAACACTTGAAATCAATTCTTCCCGGGATTTGAAATAATGGTAAAATGCTCCTCGTGTAACACCGACCTCCTTTACAACATCTTCAACGTTCACATTCTCCATTCCCCTTTCAGAAAAAAGGCGCATAGCAGTTTCCAATATATTCTGCTTTGTTTTTTGGTCTGGATCATGGCGTGGCATAGTATCACCTCCTGTACATACGCATGTATGTTGTTTTGATTATAGCTGTCAGTCTTAGATTTGTCAATGGCATTTGAAAAAAGTTACGTTGATTTATTTGGCATGGCATTTGAAAAAAGTTACGTAGATTCTGATTTTCTATGTCCATGTAGTTTATAAAAGAATAGTCATGGCCAGCCGGAAACAGAACAATAAGTGGAGGGAAACCCCATACAGCCATGAAAAGTTTATTTTGTTCACTACTAAAGTTTATTTAGTTCATTTTAATCAGGCGGATGAAAAGTTATAATTACCTCAGAAAACAGGAGAACATCCAAATGAAAAGGAAGGTAAGGAATTATGAAAAGAACAGTTAAATTTACAGCTCTTGCATTATCGGTTATGATGGCGGGCGGTCTGCTTGCAGGATGCGGAGGCAACAGTAAGTCTTCGGCAGAGGCGGCTACCGCAGCCGGTACAGGATCAGCAGTCAGCACAGACAGTAAGGACGTGACGTTAAAGGTGTGGGCAGATCAGGATGTACTGGATATTACCAAGGATCTGGTAGAGCAGTTTAAAGCAGCTCATCCGGAAAAGAATTATACCATCGATGTTGTATTTTCAGAAAGCGGCAAGGCGGAAGAAGAGGTGAAGAAAGATCCGGAGGCTGCAGCAGATGTAATCGCATTACCTCATGATCAGCTGGGACAGCTTGTAGAGGCGGGCACCTTATATGAAAATACCAAGTATGCAGACAGAATTAAGAGTGAAGATACGCCGACAGCGTTGGATGCGGCTACCTATAAAGATACTGTTTATGGCTACCCGTATGCAGTAGAAGCAATGTATCTGGTTTATAACAAATCCATGCTTACGGAAGAAGATGTGAAAACATTTGAGGGAATTACCGCAAAGGCTAAAATCGGATTAAATGTAGCGGAAGAAGGTACCAACTATACAGTAGCACCGATGTATATTGCAAACGGATGTAAGCTTTTCGGAGATAATGGGGAAGATATTGCAGATACCACTTTTAATTCCGAACAGGGCGTAAATGTAACAAAATGGATTGCTTCTCTAAAAGATAATAAAAACGTGGTTGCCTGCAATGCAGATGCTATGAATAAGTTAAAATCCGGTGAAATCGCTGCTATGGTAACCGGCCCCTGGGGAAAAAAGGATATTACAGATGCCCTTGGAGAAAACCTTGGGGTAGCTGTTTACCCAACTGCTGATTTTGGAGATGGTGCCGTTCAGCTGCGCTCTTTCCAGGGAGTTAAATTACTGGCTGTAAATGCAGCTACCAAATATCCGTTAGATGCAATGGAACTTGCTGATTTCCTCTCAAACCAGGAAAGCCAGAAAGCACGTTTTGAAGGAAATGGTAATATTCCATGCAATAATGCATTAAGAGAATCAGATGAAGTAAAAAATGACATGATCTCCGGCGTTGTTTCTGAGATGACCCAGGAAGACTATACCGTATTAATGCCAAAACTTTCTGAACTGCGTTCCTTCTGGGATATTCTGGATCCGATTATTATCGATGCATATGCAGGTAAATTATCAGATGCAGATATTCAGACAAAACTGGATGCCCTGGTAAATGATACCGCCAGTGCCGCTGCTGCCAATTAATAAGTCAGGCAGGGACCCGGCACAAGTATTTTTCAGATTCGGTAAGCACGCATCTGTCAAAGCATAGGCCGGTCATGAAGATTCATGGCTGGCCTTTTCAGAGGAGATAAGGATATGCAGACAAAAAAGAAAAGAAGAGGAAATCCAGTTAAAAATTATATAAATGGATTTAAAAACGGGGATCTGTCCGTTCGTTTATCTTATTTTATCATGGGAAGTGCCAATCTGATGAATCATCAGATCATAAAAGGTTTACTGTTTCTAGCCATAGAAGCAGTGTTCCTTCTCTACATGATATTTAATGGGGCAGCTGCCCTTGGCGGACTAGTAACCCTTGGGGTGCAGTCGCAGGGGTGGGTCATGGATGAAAATCTGGGCATTAAGGTACAGGTCCAGGGAGATAATTCTATGTTGTTTATGATTTATGGACTGGCAACTGTGATCATCATCGCACTGTTTATCGCAGCTTATTTTGTAAATATAAAAAGCGCCCGGAATATCCAGATGCTCAAAGCGTCAGATAAGAAAATACCTTCCTTTACGGAGGATATTCATTCCTTGCTGGACAGCCGCTTTCACATTTCATTATTAGGACTGCCCACAATTGCTGTATTAATTTTCACTATTTTGCCGCTAATGTATATGATTTTACTGGCATTTACAAGCTATGACCACAATCATCTGCCGCCAAAGAACTTGTTTGGCTGGGTTGGATTTAGCAATTTTGGTTCTATGCTGGGCGGAAATATTGCCGGTACTTTTTTCCCGCTATTAGTTTGGACACTGATCTGGGCACTTTTGGCTACTGTTACAAACTTTCTGGGCGGAGTTATACTGGCGCTTTTGATCAACAAAAAAGGAATTCGTCTTAAGAAATTTTTCCGTACGATTTTCGTAACCACAATTGCAGTGCCTCAGTTTGTATCTCTTCTGATTATGAGAAATATGCTTCATGCATCCGGGCCGTTGAATACATTATTGCAGAATATTGGTTTGATCGATCAGCCAATTCCATTTTTAACAGATCCACTGGTAGCAAAATTCTCGGTTATTATGGTAAATATGTGGGTCGGCATTCCATTTACCCTGATTGTAGTAACCAGTATTTTAACGAATCTGCCGGAGGATCAGGTGGAAGCGGCCAGAATGGATGGTGCCAATACCTTCCAGATTTTCAGAAAGATTACGCTGCCCCAAATCTTTTTTGTTATGACGCCTTCACTGATTCAGCAGTTTGTCGGTAATATAAACAGCTTCAACGTTATTTACCTGCTGACCGGAGGAGCACCGCTTAACAGTAACTTTTATGCGGCAGGAGATACGGATCTGCTGGTAACATGGTTATATAAACTGACGGTAGAAAAGGCGGACTATAACCTGGCGTCTACCATCGGTATCATAACCTTTGTCATATGTGCAGTATTCTCGCTGATTACATATACCAGATCAGCTGCGTACAGTAAGGAGGATATGTATCAATGAAACTGAAAAATAAATTAGGCAATACGATCACTTACATCATACTGATTGCACTTAGTATACTTTGGATATTCCCCATTATCTGGATCGTTCTGACATCATTCAGAGCGGAGAGCGGACAATTTGTTTCCTACTTTATACCAAAGGGATTTACCCTGAACAATTATAAAATGCTTTTTACCATGAGTGAATATCCTTTTTTCAGATGGTTTTCCAATACCTTGATCGTGTCGGTGGCATCCTGCCTGTTAAGTACATTTTTAACCACATCCATGGCATATGTATTATCCAGGCTGAGATTCCGCATGAGAAAACCGATCATGAAAATAGCCCTGGTTCTGAATATGTTTCCGGCATTTATGAGTATGATCGCAGTTTATTATATTTTAAAAGCGATGGATCTGACACAGAGTCTCCTGGCATTGGTACTAATATATTCTTCTGGTGCAGCGCTCACCTTTTATGTTGCAAAAGGGTTTTTTGATACAATGCCAAAAGCGCTGGACGAATCGGCGAAGATTGATGGGGCAACTCAGTTTCAGGTATTTACCAAGATTATATTTCCCCTGTCAAAGCCTATGATTGTTTACACTGCACTTACTGCATTTATGGCTCCGTGGATGGATTTCATTTTCTCCAAGGTTATCATGGGGGATAAGCTTGAGAACTATACGGTTGCGATTGGATTGTACACGATGATGACAAAGTCAAGTTCTAATACGATGTTTACGGTATTTACTGCTGGGTGTGTGATTATTGCGATTCCTATTTCGCTGCTGTTCATCTATATGCAGAAATATTATGTGGAGGGTGTAACCAGCGGAGCCGTTAAGGGCTAAATGCATTGCGGATGCATACATTGGATGATCATTCCGCCAACAGCGGAGCCGTTAAGGGCTAAATGCATTGGCAGGAATGAATCAGCAGATACACTTAAGTTCAAAGTTTAGGCGCAGAGTTATGCGCAGATGGAGGATAAAATGCTTAAAAAGTGGTGGCATAATACAATTGGATATCAGATTTATCCAAAGAGCTTTCAAGATACCAATGGGGACGGAATCGGTGATATCAGAGGGGTTATCCGGCATTTGGACGATCTGCAGGATCTGGGGATCAATGTAATCTGGTTATGTCCGATATACAAATCCCCGATGGTGGATCATGGTTATGACATTTCCGATTACGACAGGATCGACCCAATGTTTGGAACAAATGAAGAGATGGAAGAGCTGATACTGGAAGCAGATAAAAGAGGAATCAAAATACTGATGGATCTGGTGGTAAATCATACGTCAGACCAGCACGAATGGTTTCAAAAAGCAATGGCGGATCCAGACAGCGAATATGCGGATTATTATATTATAAAAGAAGGGGATGGAAATAACCCGCCCAACAACTGGCGCTCTATTTTTGGCGGCAGTGCCTGGGAAAAAATTGGAGATACCAATAAGTACTATCTGCATCTTTTTACAAAAGGCCAGCCGGATCTGAATTGGGAAAATCCAAAACTGAGGGAAATCATCTACGATATGGTAAACCGATGGCTGGACATGGGACTTGGGGGATTTCGCATCGATGCAATCAGCCATTTAAAGAAAAACTTTGCATATGTCAACCAGCCGGCAGACGGACCGGACGGGCTTGCCAGTGCCTGGGATTATTTCCGCAATGCAAAAGGACTAAATGTCTTTCTGAATGAGTTAAACGAAAAGACCTTTAAGCCTCACAATGCTTTGACAATCGGAGAGGTGGACGATGTCAGACCGGAAGAACTGGGGGAATTTATCGGAGACGATGGTTATTTTTCCACGATCTTTGATTTCTGCCATACGCAGTTTCATGTAAAGGATAAAGAATGGAAAGACCGTCCGTTAGAAATGATCCATGAACTGAGAGAGCGGCTGTTTGCAAAGCAGGATTACGCGAAAGGCCATGGTCTGATGTGTAATTTTACAGACAATCACGATACCTCCAGATCTGTGGAGCGGTTTATACCGGAAGAGTATATCAGTTTCTATAGCGAATCTTTGCTGGCTTCGGTAAACTTTTTCCTGCGAGGAATTGTATTTTTATACCAGGGGCAGGAAATTGGAATGCGGGATTACCAGAAAAAATCGATTAACGAGTTTCTGGATCTGGCAACCTTCAACAATTATAATGGATACCTGCTAAAAGGTATGACGGAAGAAGAGGCATTGGAAAAAGTCAACAACGAATGCAGGGAACACAGCCGGACTCCTATGCAGTGGAACGACAGGAAAAATGCAGGGTTTACGGAGGGAATTCCATGGTTCGAAGTAAATCCGAACTACCGCAGGATAAATTATGAGGCACAGAAAAAAGATGAAAACTCCCTGCTTTCTTATTACAAAAAGATGATAGCCTTAAGAAAAAGGGAAGATCTTGAAGAAGCTTTTATTTATGGCGATACCATTCCACGGTATGAAGACCAGGATGGAATCATTGCTTATGAAAGAAGATATGAAGGAAAACGGATACTGGCGATCCACAATTGTAATGCAAGGGAAATCAGGCTGCCGTTAGAAGATGAAATTGGAGAAATACTTTTGAACAATTATGAGAAATTGAATGTCGGGGAAGGCAATGTTGTTCTGAGTGGGTTTCAGAGTGTGATAACGAAATTAATATAGATAAGAAAATCAGCCTGGGAGGACGATATCTCCGGCTGATTTTTAATTGTAGTGAATATGGATTTATCTAAAAGATTTGACAAATGATAATTTATATCATATAATGAACATTGTTCAAGTTGAATATAAAGGAGATAGTACATATGGATGTAAAATTAATTTTAGCTATAATTACGATTACTCTGGCACTGATATTTTATACAATCGGCGTTTTTTCAGAGCGAAAGGCACATGTTTTGCGCAAGCCTCATGTCATCATATTCTGGCTGGGCCTGGTGTTTGATACCACAGGAACTACCATCATGAGTACCATTGCAGAAAGTAAGCCAGTTACTGGTGGCATAAATCTCCATGGAATTACAGGCGCCCTGGCAATTGCCCTGATGCTGTTCCATGCAGTATGGGCAACGATTGTTCTGGTGAAAAAGGATGAGCAGAAACAGGAGAATTTCCACAAATTCAGTATTTTTGTCTGGGCGGTATGGCTGGTGCCTTATGTGCTGGGTATGATAGTTGGAATGGGGAATTAAAGAGAACTGTTTTCTGAGAAGATTGAAAAATGAAACCTTTTTTGAAACATTTATCTGGTAAATTTAAACAGGAAAGATCTGCGGTATGATATAGCTGGGAAAGCTAATCATACCGCTTTTTTTATTTTTTAGTAAAGAGGTTGATATGGTAAGACTACTCTGTTTTATATTTTAAACATTTTTGGTTATCCATCTACCTGTTTGATTAATGTGATGTAATATATAATAAAATTATCTTAAAACAAAAACAGATATCAAAAGGAATCGATGTGGTGAACCTGAAAATGTGTTAAAACAAGGAAAATGAAAAACGAATCATGAAAGGAAGAGACAGGGTATGAAAAGAAGATGGATGAGTTTAATATTTACAGGGATTGCGGCAATGGCAGCCGTAGGTATGCTGGCAGGATGCGGAGGCAATGGGGCTGACAGCCAGGTCTCCCCGGATGGGAAGAGCAGCAAAACGGGAAGTGAGATGTCAGAAAACCTGGATAGCGGGAATACGGGAGAAGGTGTAAAAACAGGAGATGGACCGGCGCTGACAGCTATGTGCGTTGGAAGCGCAGCTGATGCATATCGGGAGACGTATCAGGAAATTGCTGATGAGTTTTCAAAGGACAATGAGTGGGGAGCCACGGTAAATATAGAGTTTTATGAGAACGAACAGTACAAAACAAAATTGACAACGCTTATGGCTTCTAATTCTGTGCCCGATATATTTTTTACCTGGGAGTTGGATTATTTAAAACCATTTGTAGAGGGCGGCAAAGTGGCATCCCTTCAGGAAGCGGTGGAAGGAGATGACAAGTGGAAGAACAGTTTTGCAGAAGGGGTACTGGATCCGGTGACTTATGATGGAAAACTATATGCAATACCAACCCAGAAGTCCTTTTGTGTCATGTTTTACAATAAAAAGATATTCGAAGAGAATCAGGTAAGCGTTCCAGAAACCTATGAAGAATTTCTGGATGTATGCGAAACCTTAAAAAATAACCAGGTTACACCAATGATACTGGCAGCTACTGATTCCTGGATTCCGGCGCAGTTTGTGCAGCAGATATCAAACGGAATAGCAGGAATGGATTTGTATGATGGCATCTGTGACGGAACGAGAAAATGGAATGATCCGGCGCATGTGGAAGCTTCCAATGAAGTACAGAGTATGATAGATAAGGGATATTTTCAGGACGGAATGCTTGGTATGACAGCAGAAGAAGTACAGTCTCAGTTTAAACAGGGAAAGGCGGCTATGTATTTTCAGGGAGCATGGGATGCATCCACAATTCTGGATAAGAATACCAGTTCTATCACCGATTGTGTAGGTGCTTTTACACTCCCGGCGAAGAATTCCCAATACAATAATATTTCAGTTGGATCGGTAGATACCTGCTTTGCAGTTGCTGAATCCTCATCCAACAAGGAGATTGCAGTTGCATTTTTGAAATACTGGACCTCCAAACAAAGTGAAGAGAAGCTGCTTTATGAGATGGGAAGGCTGCCATCTTTAAAATTAGAAGTAGATGATTCTAAGATTGACCCACTGGTTGCTGAGATTATCAGCTTATCAAATCAGGCAAAGGGTCTCACACCCTGGTGGGACAGAGCCTTTGGGGCCGGAGAAGGTGTGGAATTTAATAATCAGTGTCTGGCGGTATTCGGAGGTTCCGATCCAAGGAAAGCATTTGATGAACTGCAGGCATTTGCAGAAGAAAATGCAGACCGCTAAAAGTTTAAACCTTTCTGTCGAAGCGGCAGTTAATCAGGCTTAAGGAGGCTGTTAATATGGACAAAATTTTAGGAAATAAAAAAAGTATTGCAGTATTTGTACTTCCGGCATTTTTAATCTATGGTGTATTTTCTCTGATACCGATATTTTATAATATTTATATCAGTTTATTTCAGACTGATCTGATGAGTCCGGGAAAATTCGTGGGATTGAAAAATTATTTGAATCTGTTTAAAGATTCTACCTTTTTAACGGCTCTGCGCAATAATATTTTCATGGTAATCGGTTCCTTAATTGCCCATCTCCCGCTGGCATTAATTTTTGGAAATATCCTGTTTCAAAAGATAAAAGGAAGTCACTTTTTCCAAACAGTATTCTTTTTGCCCAGTGTTATATGTGGGGTGGCAGTGGGACTGATGTGGTCTTTTATTTATAATTCGGAATTTGGACTTCTGAATAAACTCCTTGAAGTTCTGGGATTTGGTAATGCTCAGCAGGCATGGCTGTCCAACCCCCGGATTGCACTGTTTTGTATTATTATTGTTGTCATGTGGCAGTTCGTTGGGTATCACATGATTATACAGATAGCTGCAATGAAAAATATACCAAGTTCCCTGTATGAAGCGGCTGAAATCGATGGAGCCAGCAGATGGATACAATTTCGCTCTATTACTTTTCCACTCATTAAAAATATATTAAAGGTGGATGCAGTGTTGATTATTACAGGGTCCCTGAAATATTATGATCTGGTGGCGGTTATGACCGGCGGAGGCCCAAACCATGCAACCGAATTAATGTCTACTTATATGTTTTATCAGGGATTTCGGACATTAAAATACGGATATTCAGCAGCAATTGGTGTTATTTTACTTGTTTTATGTATCTGTGCCGTTGCTGTTTCGAATTTGATTTTCAAATCGGATCCAGTTGAATTCTAGTATTGCATGATGGTTTTGAAAGGAGGAATAAAGATGAGGATAAATGGAAAAGACAAGATGTTTTTCGCATTTAAGTATACAGGGCTGGGGCTATTCACACTTACCTGTATTTATCCGATTATATGGCTGTTAATCAGTTCGTTTAAGACCAATGATGAGTTATTTGCCAATCCCTGGGGCATGCCGGAAGCCTTTGGGTTTAAGAATTATATTTCTGCGATGGTGGATGGAAAGATTGGGACATATTTTACAAATTCTGTTATAATTGCAGTAATAGCGGTATTAGCCGGAGCGGTCTTAAGTTGTATGGCTGCCTATGCAATATCACGGATGAAATGGAAGCTCTCCGGAATAATGATGAATATATTTTTGCTGGGTATGATGATACCTGCATATGCAACGATTATCCCGTTATTTAATATGTTTAATAAGGTAAACTTGTTGAACACCCATGCTTCGGTGATTATTCCCCATATAGCCAACAGCTTTCCAATGGCTATCTTCATACTAACCGGATTTTTTCTGTCAATTCCCCGTGATATTGAAGAAGCAGCAGTAATGGATGGGTGCAGTATCTACCGTATTTTCTACCAGATCATTATGCCCATCTCCAAATCCTCTGTTGTGACGGTAGCTGTGATTGTATTTATCAATATCTGGAACGATCTTCTGCTTCCTCAGATATTTCTGACAGACCAGTCAAAAATGACGCTTCCAGTGGGACTTACTGCTTTTCAGGGGCAATATGCAACGGATTATACAGCGATGATAGCTGCAGTTGTGATTACCATTATCCCCAGCGTGATTGTATACATTCTATTACATCGGAATATTATGGAGGGAATGGTGGCAGGGGCAGTAAAGGGCTGAGGAAGGATACAGGAAAAGGGGGAATATCATTGAAACTGCTGGTTGCAGATGATGAATTTATTATACTCCAGGGAATTTTATCCATGGACTGGAAGGCAGAGGGGTTTGAACAGGTCTTAAGTGCACAGAATGGGCAGGAAGCCAGAGAATTGCTGGAGAGAGAAGAGATTGACATTATTATCAGTGATATCCGCATGCCGGGGCTGTCAGGTCTTGAGCTGGCGGGGTATATCCGGGAATACCAGAAGAGTACCATGGTAATACTGCTCACCGGATTCAGTGATTTCCAGTATGCACAGGAAGCAATCAGGCAGCAGGTATATGATTACATATTAAAACCAATTAAGACGGATGAATTAGCTGCTTCAGTGAGACGTGCCGTAAGTATTCTGGAACAAAAAAGATATTCCAGGAAAGTAGTCCGGGAACACGAAGATATGGTGGGGGCTTTTGATGCTGCCGAGCAAATACTTTACAGTTTCCGGGGGGCAAATCCTCAGGTTATGGATATGCTGACTTATATCGCGCAGAATTACAGCGGAGATATTACACTGAATGCACTGGCTGAACAGTATCATTTCACCGCGATCTATCTTTCAAGGTTGATAAAAAGAGAAACTGGCTACTCCTTTGTGGATATCCTGACTGGTATCCGTCTTATGAATGCGGGGTATCTGCTAAAGGAAAATAAACAGAAAATCAATATGATCTGCGACAGAACAGGATTCCATGATTCCCGCTATTTCAGTCAGGTGTTTAAGCGGATATTTGACAGCACGCCGGGAGAGTACAGGAAGAACCCGGGGATACAAAAGGATTATTCAATCAGAGAGATTCTGGACATGATGGACAGGAAAAAATAAGAGGTACAGCAGTATTACAGATTTTCTGTAATATGCCATGGGGTTAATCATGCAAAGAAAGCACAGATTCAAGGATATGAGGCTGAAAGAAAAGCTGATTCTGACATTTTCGGTATTGGTTATCATTTCCAGCGCAGGTATTTCGTTTGCTTCAATGGCTGTATTCCAAGCGGTTTACAAAGAAAAGTCCAGGCAGTATATCATGGATATTACCAGACAGACAACAAATAACCTGGAAAATAATATTGATGAAATGGAGACCATTACTTTTAATACATTGAAAAACACTAAGATTCAGGAGCAATTGGGCATAGTCAATACGAAAACGCTGTCTGAATATGAGAAGCTGCTGGTAAAAAGGTCAGTGGAGGAAGAACTGATCGGAGATGCCCTCTATAATAAAAACGTAACTTCCCTGAGCGTTATTTCCCTGACGGAGGAAGAGTTTACGGTACAAAAGCAGGTTGGAGAGCAGGTCATACAGATGTTCTCCGGAAATGAAGTCTTTGATGCGAAGGGCTCCACCCTCTGGAAACTGACAGATGACGGGCAGAATGGAATCTGTATTGAGCGGGCTATTTATGACTTTAAAACACAGCGTCCCATTGGAATCATCGATCTCGTCTGCGAAGAGGCATATTTCTCCGATATTCTGGAAGATATATCAAATACGTACACCAGTGGTACTTACATTGTGGATACAGATGGAATAGTAGTGGCATCCAACAACAGGAAGCATGTGGGAAGTTATTTTCCGGTGGAACTTGAAAGGCTGCAGAATATGGAAAATGATTCACGGGCAGAAATCAATGAAGTGGATTCCTACCTTTATACCGGTGAAAAAATGCCCAATGGATGGATGCTGGTTACAACGGTAGCAGTTGGAGAAATACAAAAAGATATCCGGTACTTTGCGCTTTTTTCAGGCGGGATAGCTCTGCTGGCCATAGTAGTAGCTGTGGTTGCAATTATTTTGATGATCAGGCATATTACCTTTCCCCTGGGACAGTTGAGCAAAAGTATGACGGCAGTGGGACAGGGGGATTTTTCAGGCCGGGTGCACATAGCGGGCAATGATGAAATCGGAAGTCTGGGAAGAACCTATAATGATATGGCTAAGAACATAGAAACCCTGATTGAAAAGGTATATAAAATGGAGATATCCCAAAAGCAGGCGGAGATTGAATTTCTTAAAATGCAGATTAATCCCCATTTTCTATATAATACCCTGGATACCATCAGTTGGATGGCAAGAAGCGGAGGAAATAATGACATCTCCGATATGGCGGTTACCCTGGCGGATCTGCTTCGGGCGACTATTAAGCAGGATAGTTTCATAACAATTGATGAGGAATTAAAAAGTGTGCGGAATTATCTGTTTATTCAGGAATACCGTTTTGGGGATAAGGTAGAAGCCTCTTATCAGATTGATAACCTGACAAGGGATTATATCATTCCAAACTTCATTTTGCAGCCATTGGTAGAAAATGCCATTATACATGGATTGGAACCAAAACTTGGAAAAGGAAATCTGAATATTGAAATCAGAATGCAGGAGCAGGGTATCTTTTTTTGTGTGAGCGATGATGGAGTTGGAATGACACCGGAAGAGGTGCGCAGGACCTATGAGCAGTGTGAAAGAGATGATGGCAGGGAGTCTATTGGAATCAAAAATGTATACCGCCGTCTGAAGATTTATTATGGGGCAGAAGGGACTTTAAAAATAGAAAGTGCCAAAGATGAAGGGACAAAAATTACTTTCTGCCTGTCCCTGAAGAAGTTAAATGAGCAGTTGGAGAACGAAATATAGTGGAGGGTCTTATGACAATTGAAAAGAGTATAAAACTGGATAAACTAGCACTTGGTACCTGCTATTATCCGGAACATTGGGACAGGTCTCTATGGAAAGATGACCTGAATAGAATGAAAGAGGCAGGTATTGAAACAATTCGGATTGCAGAGTTTGCCTGGAGCAAAGCAGAACCTTTGGAAGGGCAGTTTACCTATGAATTTTTCGACGATTTTTTAGATATTGCTGAAGAAACTAAGATTCAGGTAATTATGGGGACGCCCACAGCAACCCCTCCGGCATGGCTTACACAAAAATATCCGGAAGTGTTAAACTGTGATATCAATGGAGTCCCGTTTCGTCATGGGGCAAGGCGGCATTACAATTATAACTCAAAAAAATATCAGGAGCTCAGTGCCCGGATTGTAACAAAAATGGCACAGCATTATGGTAAGAGGAGTTCCGTCATAGGCTGGCAGATCGACAATGAATTAAATTGTGAGACAGACGTATTCTATTCTGAAAGTGATACGCTGGCATTCCGGGAATACCTTAAGAACAAATATAAAGATCTGGATGCTTTAAATGCCGCATGGGGAACAGTCTTCTGGAATCAGACATACACCGAATGGGAGGAAATCCATGTACCACGTACCACCATTAGTAATTCCACAAATCCCCATGAGGTAATGGACTATATCCGATTTATATCAGACAGTGCCTGCCGTTTTGCCAAGATGCAGAGTGATATTCTAAGGACGTACAAGAAAGATTCCGATTTCATTACGACGAATGGAATGTTCTCCCACCTGGATAACCACCGCATGACAAAGGAATCCCTGGATTTTTATATGTACGATTCCTATCCTAATTTTGCATACTGCCTGTGCGAGGATCCGCTGCATTCAGATGATTTAAATGACCGGAAATGGAGCCGTAATCTGACAGAAGTTAGATCGGTTTCCCCAAACTTTGGTATTATGGAACAGCAGTCGGGTGCCAACGGGTGGAATACCCGGATGGAAGCTCCGGCTCCAAAACCCGGGCAGATGACACTTTGGACTATGCAGAGCGTAGCACATGGTGCAGATTACATCAGCTATTTCCGCTGGCGTACTGCGATTATGGGAACCGAGATTTATTGGCATGGCATTCTGGATTATGCCAACCGGGATAACAGAAGACTGGAGGAAGTACGGGAGATACATGGGAAATTTCGGAAAATAGGAGAACTGGCGGGAAGCAGATATCATGCATCCTTTGGTGTAATCAAAGACTATGATAATGTCTGGGATGCAGATCTGGATGTATGGCATCAGCGTATGGAAAAAGTAAGTCAGAAGGGAATTTTTGAGGCGGCACAGTTAACCCATACGCCGATGGATTACGTCTATCTCACAGAGGATGTATCCTTGCAGGAACTATTAAAGTATCCACTATTATTCTATCCCCACGGTATTATTATAACAAACAAAAGAAAAGCCCTTTTAGAAGCTTATGTGCAGGAAGGGGGTATCCTGATTCTGGGATGCAGGACCGGATATAAAGACAGAACCGGAAAATGTGTGATGCAGAATCTTCCCGGGCTTATGCAGGATTTGTCGGGAACGGACGTAACAGACGGTACTTTTATCGGGAAAGCAGATGGAAAGGTTATGGTGGGCTGGGAGGATTGCTTGATAGAAGCAGCGGTTTATAACGATATCCTGGAACCGCTTACCAATCAGGCGGAAATACTGGGTACTTATCAGTCTAATTATTATAAGGGGGCAGCAGGACTAATAAAGAATAACTGGGGGAAAGGTAAGGTCTATTATTTTGGGGGAGCTTTTACAAGGGATACGGCAGAGGTTTTCTTAAGGAAGCTTTGTGTGGCAGAACCTTATCAGAATATGTTTGATTTACCCCGGGAGACAGAATTAGCCGTAAGGGAAAAGGATGGCAGACAATATATATTTGTCCTGAACTATAGTCACGAGCCGGTATGGATCTGTTTAAAACAGTCGTTGCTGGACATGTTTACAGGTGCTCAGGTGATGGGGACCATGGAAATGAAACCATATGAGACAAAAGTATTTTTGAGGAACTTATAAAATTTAATAGCAGTGAATGGCCTCTCATGAAGCATAATTTCGTGAGGGGCTTTTTTGTAATTGTGCAATATAGATAGAAATTACTGGAAAAACCTTGATAAATGCATTGGAAAAACGGTAAAAAAGGAAGAAACAAACAAAAAGGAAAAATCTTCTAATATTATATTGAAAAAAGAAATTATTTTTGTGATAATATTAGGTATATCGACAGGAAACGATTTCCAGTAAGAGAAAGGAGGAGGGGAAAGGAAATCCGGGTTTCCATGTAGGAGAATAACTAAACTTATCTTATGGGATGTGAAAAAGGAGGAAATAATGTATATCAAGCAAAAACAAAAAAGATTTTTAGCGATGATGTTAGCAATTGTACTTGTCGTGTCAGGGATTGTGCCTCAGGGAATGATACAGGTATCTGCACAGGAAAAAACCCTGCCCATATATTCCGGGAGAAATATGAGTATTTCGTCAGCGGCAAATACGGTCAATGTTACAGAGGAATATCTGACAAGGCTTTCAACGCTAAAGGAGGGGACCATTTCAGTAAGATACCGGTCCAATCCCAATCAGGGATTAAGTGCTTTGTTCAGTCTGTCCAGTACAGATCCAGGGCAGGAAAATACTTATGCGGTTGCCTATGTTAATCCAACGGGAAACAAAGCCGGGGTAGAAGTACGTCAGGGAAACAACAGCAATGTAACAAATTATAATCAGGTTAGTGCCACAGCTTCGATTCGTGATGACCAATGGCATACAGTTGTTTATGTATTTGGGAAAACGAAATTCCAGATCTATCTGGACGGAAAGAAGCTTACGGAACAGGATAAGTCTGGCTTCTTTGACAAAATAACAGAAGCGGACTCCGTTAAAGTAGGTGCTTTGGATCGTGCTCCGGCTAAAGGAGGGACAAATCAATGGGTATTTAGCGGTGACATTGACCTGGTAGAGGTGTATGGACAGGCTCTTTCAGCAGAAGAAGTGGCAGAGATGCAAAAAGCAACTGCTTATGAACCCGTAATTCCCGATGATCCGGAAGATGCAGTCAGAACAGATACAAGGCTATTCTATAATGGATATGAGAATTCTGCGTCATATCGAATTCCTTCCTTATTAACAACGACTGAGGGGACTATTATTGCAGCCATTGATAAACGCCAGAGCGGATCTGCAGACCAGGGTAATATTGACACTGTTATCAAAAGGAGCACAGACGGGGGCGTAACCTGGGAGGAAACAAAAACTTTGGTAAATCTCCCATCGGGGCAGAACAGACATGCACTGAGTATTGATGCCAATATGGTCCAGGACAGAAATACCGGTAAAATATTCCTGATGGTAGATATGTTCCCAGAGTCCAATGCAATTATGGATTCTGGAAGTCTGGTAACTTCCTCCGGCTATAAAGAGGTGAACGGAAAGAAGTATCTGATCTTAAGAGATTGTCCAAATTCAGAAAGAGGCAACACTTACACAAAAGAATATACAATCCGGGAAAATGGAATCGTCTACGATGAAGCATCAGGTGAAGCCACCAATTATGTGGTACCTAATCTGGCAGATGGAAAACTATTTGAAAAGATTGCAGTCAGTTCAGCAAATAGGACGAAAGAAGATGGAATCTCGGGAGAAGAAATATTAGGAGAAGAAACATCAGCGGTTGGAACATCAGGAGAAGAAACATCGGAGAATGGAACACCAGAAGAGGAAACATCAGAGAATGGAACACCAGAAGAGGAAACGAAAGAAGAAGCACCAGATACAATAACCGAAGAAAATACAACAGGGGAAGAAACAACAGAAGCAACCATAAAAGAAACAGCAGAAGAAGTATCCAATAAAGATGAAACAGAGTTGCAATCCAAAGTTATCGGAAATCCAATACTGATGGAAAATGATGGCGAAGTACTGGAAGCGGAGGGTGAACCGGAATCTGGTCAGATAAGTGAGCAGGTATCTAAAGCCCAGCCGTCAAATGCAAACGATGATGCAGACCAACTGCAGTACGCCGGCAACATTTATCTCTATACCGGAACTGAGGCGGCGCCATTAAAAGCAGTCAGAACATCACATCTCTGGATGGTCACAAGTGAAAATGATGGTGTAGACTGGTCTGAGCCAATTGATCTGAACGGTCAGATCAAAGAAGACTGGATGCTCTTTACCGGGACGGGTCCGGGAGTAGGCATGCAGATGAGCAATGGACGTTTAATACTTCCGGTATATATTACAAACAGTAATGTAGGTGGGAGCCAGTCAGCAGCGGTAATCTATAGTGATGATGCCGGTGAAACATGGCACATGGGTGAAACCGTAAATGACGGAAGAGTACTTAGCAACGGAACCATACTGCAGACGAAAACCATGAATAACAACGGTGCAATGATGACAGAATCCCAGGCAGTGGAGGTAACAAATGCAGCAGGAGAAAAAGAACTGAGACTGTTCTGCAGAAACCAGGGTGGGAATGTAGCCATAGGCACCAGTAAAGACGGAGGAGAGACCTGGGAGAATACCCTGAAGTTTGATTCCGTATTAAGGGATGCATATTGTCAGCTTACGATTGTTCCTTATCCATATGAGGTGCCCGGATATGAGGGTAAGGAAATGTTTCTTTTTGCTAATCCGGACAGTACTTATGCGGCTGGTCGAAACCACGGAACCCTCCGTCTGGGATATTATGAACCACAGACAGATGAATTTGTATGGATTGCATCCAGATTAGTGGAAGCTGGAAATTATGGATATTCATGCCTTTCCGTTTTGGGAGAAAATCAAATCGGATTATTCTGGGAAGGAACAAACCTGGATCAGAATTATACCACATTTAATTTACAATGGCTGATGGCTGACAAGACGCCGGTGGAAAGGACAGCACCAGCCGTACAAGGTGTCAGATGGGAAGGAAGCAGGATTGAAGTAACATTTGACCAGCCAATGATGGTAATAGGCAGCCCCCATCTGGAAGCAAGCGCTGACGGAGAACCTGTTTCTATGGAATATGATTCCGGCAGCGGCACGACGAAGCTATTATTCCGTCCGGGGACGGATGACACACATGAGCTGACGTTCCGTAAAATAACAGCTGAAGGCAGGGATTTTTACGGCAATGCGCAAAATATCGGGGTAGCCGAAGGCGGATTTGACGGATTTACCATACCTGCATCCCAGGGACCGTCCATCGAAACCGTTATCAAACCAGGATACAGTTCCATTAAAATTAATTTTGTTCCGGCAGAAGGCATCACAGAGTATGATATCTACCGAAGTGAAGATGAAAATGGAACTTATGAAAAGATCGGAAGCACCAAGGGTACCTCTTATATTGATCAGACAGGGGCAGGAAAGACCTATTATTACCAGGTGCGGTCCAAAGATGGGAACAAAGTATCGGATAAAATATGTAATAACAGCCCAACCGGCATAGAATCAATGAAAGAAAATGCTGTTCTGTACCAGGATCTTGCAGGGCAGAAATTTAATGGAAGCACATTGGTTGATGCGAGTGAAAAAGCTGCAGAAGTAGGCAAACTGTCAACAGGATCCGTCCTGATTAAATTCCGGACAACTGATAAAAGTGGTAATCTCATGATGCTGATGGGAAAAACTGCGGGGGAATCCACAGCGATCAATGGATCCGTAAACAAAGCCTCCTTTTATTTGGAAAAATCGGATAATCTTATGCGATACCGTGCAGATATGAAACACACCAGAGCATCTGTTGCCGGAATTGATTATGCCGACGGAGAGTGGCATACAGCGATGGTGACCCAGGCAGACAGCGGATATGTCTTCCGGTTTGCAATTGACGGTGTAGACAGGGGGAAATTTACGGGAGATAGTAATAAAGGATTTTTCTCAACCGTACAGAACTTAAACCAGCTCACCATAGGAGGTTATTATAATGGCAATACCCAGACGGTATCCAATGGTTTTAAAGGTGAGATTGCTTACGTAGTGGTAACAGATGAAGCAGCCAGTTTAGAAGATACACTGGAGATAACCAAGTCAGAAAGCGGAATATTATGTGATTTACCGGAGCAGATGTTTGACCAGTCAAAAGATAATACCTGGGTATTTACCGGTGGAACAGATGTGGAAGGCGGTTACGGCGCAACCCAGGGAATCCGAAATTATGTGGGGCAGTTTGAAGAGTATATCCGCTGGACAAAAAATGGTGGTGTTATGGGGCGTCAGCGCTATATGATCAATACCGGGAAAGCCGGAAATACAATCGCAGATGTAAAGGATCAGTTTGAGAAGCTGGTTGGAAAATATGATCCGAGAGCGCTTGCCGTGATGGTAGGAGAAGAAGATTATCAGGCGGGAACTGAAGGGCTGGAAGCATTTAAGGCATCCCTGCAGACACTGGCAGATAAAGCACTTGGGCTGCGTGATGGCACAGGCTATCTGGTTATTCAGACACCTTATGCCCAGGCAGATGAAAGCCGGAACCAAATGGCTGCTGCTTATGCGGAGGCTGTTCATGAGGTATACGAAGGCTTTAGCGATGCACAGAAATCAAAAGTTATGGTAGCAGACTATTTTAAGAATACAGACCATGAATCATTTAAAAAGAATTGTCTGGATGAACAGGGAAAAATAAATGCATTAGGACATCTGGAAATTGCAAAACAATTTGCAAAAGTGACCTACGGTACCGCAGAAGGATTTCCGGTGAGCGAAGGAGACCTCTCTTTGAGAAAAGTTAAGACCCCTTCAACGTATTCCGGAGAAGCACCAAGGGTAACGGCATCAGATACACAGTTGACAGTAAATATCCCTGATTCGGTATTCGAAGGCATTACCGGGTGGCGTTATGAGCTGCTAATTGAGGATCAGACCATAAGCGGCGGATTTATTAATAAGCAGGCAGTGATTGGCGGTCTCCCAACAGGCGCAGGCTATACGATAACTGTGAAGTCTGAAGACGGGGATACACAGCTTGCAGCCGTTACAGGAACTGTAATGCAAGGAGATGAAGGCCAGATTAAACCGGTTACGCAGACTGAGTTAAATGATCTTCAAAAACAAATGAAAGAAATTGTAGAAAATAAAAAACCTGCAACCTGGTTATTCGTAGGTGACAGCATAACCCACGGCGCCCTGCACACAAAAGGCTATGATTCCATCCATCAGACATTTGAAAAATATTTAAAAGATGAACTGGGCAGAAAAGATGATGTGGTAATTAATACGGCTGTATCAGGTGCAACCACAGCGGAGCAGGAGGAAAATTCCAACGAAAGACTGGATAAATACAATGCAGATGTTGTAATCGTCATGCTTGGAACGAACGATGCTTCAAATGAAACGGTTCCAATAGACCGCTATAAAGCAAATCTGGAAAGTATCGTAGATAAAATACATGACAAAGGTGCTGTTGCCGTATTACGGACACCAAACCCGCTCAGGCCGGAAGCCGGAAACAGGGCGGTAAATCTTCCAAGATATGCGGAAGTAATACGCACCGTTGCAGCAGAAAAAAATGCACTGCTAGACGATCATTTTACAGAATGGAGCAAAGAATTAGAAACAAGAGCGTATTTGTGGCAGAATACCTACTGGAACAATGATACCATTCATCCCAATCCAAATGGCCAGTTGAATATGGCGCAGTCGTTGATCCGGGCATGCGGGTTATATAATGAAACCAGCCCTATCTGCAATCTGTCATACGAACTTCCCCATACGGAGGAGCAGAGTGACAAAGCAATAGGAGCAGTTGCATCCGGAGACAAAATTGCAGTTGATATTAAAGTTCTGGAAGAAACTTATGGAAGTACCTTTGGGGTAACTAAAATCCAGGCTGTCTGCGATGGTAAAATATATGCTGCCTCTTCAAAAAAAGGGGAAAAGATGATAACACTTCGAAATTTACCCGTAAATAAGACGTATCAGGTTACGGTAAAGGCAGACTTGCTGGAAACCAGTAAATCAGTTACGTTTCAAACAGAAACAGTAGAATTGAAAGAAGGGGAAGTGGTAATCGGACTTGGCTTTTTGGCTGCAAAGCTCACAGACCTGACACCGTCCGCATTGGCTGGGACGTTCTATGTCAGTGCGCTGGCACCGGAAGGAACACCTGAATATAGTCTTTGCCAGGGAGAAAAGGATACCGATAATCATAAGTTCGTCATTGAAGGCGACCAGTTAAAAGTAAAAGAAACATTGACAGAAGGCAATACCTATTCGGTAAGGGTAAAAGCAAGTATCGGAGAAATCTCGGAAGAACAGGTATTTACAATCAAAGCCTTAGGCAGGTATCTGATCATTGATGAAGGCAAAATGGAGATTGAGAGCGGACATCCAATTGATCTTACAGGAAAATATATTGAGAAAATAAAAGATTTAGAGGAAGGAACACTTTTTGTAGATTTTACTTCTGCAAATGCATCTATTCAGTCCCTGTTCAGCGTTTCACTGGGGGATGATACCGCAACTGCCGCCCAGAATACCCATATGCATGTTTATACCAGCGGGGAAAACCTGGGTGTGGAAATCCGAAATCAAAAGGGAGATCCTGTATTTGATTACAAAGGGGCGGAATTACTAAAAACAGGAGTAATCAGAATTGGTGAACAGAATAAAGTGATTTTCCGGGCAGATAAAGAGAAAGGAAGCTATCAGCTCTTTGTAAATGGCAAGCTGGAATTCGAACTTGCAGCATCCGTCCTTGGAGGGTATAAATATCTGTCTGATATGCCTCATCTGAATACCGTAACGATTGGTGCTACCATGCGAGGCGGTGCTGTGAAATATACCTATGCAGGCAGTATGGAAAAACTGCAATATTATGGGGTACCGCTGAATGAAGAAACATGTAAGTCTATGACTAAAGTGGAAGGATATGAACAGTTAGACCCACCATTCCACTCAAATGATGCGACCGGTTCTTCTTATTTCAGAATACCGGCTATGCTGACAACTATGCAGGGAACCGTTATTTCAGCCATTGATGCGAGGTTTGGAGGAACCCAGGATGCTCCGAATAATCTAGATACCGCAGTCAGTACCAGCACGGACGGCGGCAGAAGCTGGTCAGAGGGAATACTTCCATTCCATTTTGATGACTTTGCAGATAATGGTCAGATATTTAAAGAAGGATCCTCTGTTTCAGTTGCCGGAAGCGCAGCATTTATCGATCCGGCACTCTTAGAAGACCGCACCATCAATTCCGATGGAAGAATTTTTATCCTGGTGGATGCATTCCCAAGTGCAACCGGCACCTTGTCAGCACAGAAAGGCAGTGGTTATACGCTGGTAGATGGTAAGAAATATCTGAAGCTAAAGAAAGCAGGAGAGACCGAATATAATTATACCGTTCGGGAAAATAATGTAATTTACGATCAGAACGGAGCACCTACGGAATATTCATTAAACGGAAATTTTGAAGTACTTAAAAATGGTGAGCCGTTAACTGTAAAACAAAAGGATATTGAATACAATAATGATACTATTACAACAGTCACAACGGATCAGGATGTAGCTATGAATGTGATGTATGACACGTCTGTCTTCCAGGTTCTTCGGACCTCTTATCTCTATCTGAAATACAGTGATGATCAGGGAAAGACATGGTCAGATCCTGTGAATTTAAATGGCATGGTGAAGACGGAAGACATGGGATTCTTAGGTGTCGGACCAGGCAGAGGAATGCAGATTGTAGATGGAGAACATAAGGGACGGCTGCTATTCCAGGTCTATGAATATGTAAATGGAGATCAGTGGTGTCATACCATTTACAGCGATGATCATGGCGAAACCTGGAAGCTGGGAGGAAGCCCGCAATTTGACCGGGCAACCGTAGGTTCCATGAGTGAATCCCAGTTAATTGAACTTCCAGGCGGTACCCTGCAGGTATTTGCAAGAACCGTCAAAAGCAGAATTGCCACCGCCTACAGCAAAGACGGAGGAGAGACATGGACAAACGGAGCGTTAGATGACAGGCTTCTGCTGGCAAGCGGTTCCGGATGCCAGCTGTCTGTAATCAATTATGATGGTTATATAGATGGAAAACGTGCAGTCATATTATCCGCACCTGTAGAGTCCTCCAGAAGACACGGCGTAATCCGTATCGGTTTAATAAATGATGACATATCGAATGGGGAGGAATATCCGGAAATTGACTGGAAATACCAGTTTGATGTGACGAAAACAGGAGTTTATTTTGCATATTCCTGCCTGACCCAACTGCCAAACGCAGATGTGGGGATCTTGTATGAGCAGGGGAATACGAGACAGTTCCTGGATAAAATCCGGTATAATACGTATTCTGTGAGTAAACTGACGCAGGATGCCTATGAATCTCAGATATTGGCAGGCACTCAGAATGCGGCAGGCGGAAAAACTTCCATATCCAAACAAAATGATACTTATACCATCCATGCAGATGCCAATGAAGGTTACGAATTTGTCAGATGGACGTTAGACAAAGCAGAAGTCAGCACAGAAGCAGACTTTGCCTTCCAGCAGGGAGGGGAAACTGCATTTGCAGGCAAGACGCTGCACTTTATGGCAGAGTTTCAGGAAGCCGTAAATCCTCCAACCGAGACATTTACCGTCCGTTTCCTTGGAAAAGATGGGAATCTGTTAAAGGCTCAGAATGTGGAAAAAGGCAAAGATGCCACAGCGCCAAACCCGCCTGAGATAGAAGGATATGAATTTATCGGATGGGACAAAGACTATACGAATGTACAGAGCAATCTGGATGTCATGGCAGAGTATAAGGAAATTGCTGTCCCGTCTGTAAAATATACCGTAAGATTCTTAGACCGGGACGGAAAGCTTCTGAAAGAAGAAACCGTGGAGAAAGGCAAAGATGCCACAGCGCCAAATCCGCCTTCCATAGCAGGCTATACATTTATGGGGTGGGATAAAGCTTATACAAATGTGCAGGGAAACCTGGTTGTGAAAGCAACGTATCAGAAGAATCCGGTAAAAGTGGATAAGATTACACTGAATAAGAAGGATATACATCTTGCTAAAGGGAAAAAGGTAAAACTCACTGCAAAGGTGTCCCCTTCCAATGCGGATGAGAAAGCGGTAATGTGGACATCTTCCAATGAAAAAGCAGCCGTTGTGGACAGCAAGGGCAGAATAACGGCAAAAGCACCAGGAACAGCGGTTATTACTGCCGAGTCAAGAGACGGCAGCAATGTGAAAGCCAGCTGCAGGGTAAGGATTGGCTATGGGGTAACCTATAAATTAAACAAAGGCAAAAATGCCACATCCAATCCATCAGTTTTCCTGACAAATGAAACCACAAAATTAAAAAAAGCAGCAAGAAAAGGATACACGTTTGCAGGATGGTATACCGATAAGAACTATAAAAACAAAATAAAGGAAATAAAGAAAGGAACGAAAAAGAATATTACCGTATACGCCAAATGGAAAAAGATCAGCGTTGACAGGGTAAAATCCCTGACGTTAAAAACTTCAGGAAAAGACCGAATACGGGTAAGATTTGGAAAAACCAGCGGGGCAGATGGATATCTGGTTAAATATAGTACCAGTAAAGATTTCAGGAAATCCATGACCAGGATACGCACCGGCAGAACAAATCCGCTGATCCAAAATCTCAAGACCGGCAGGACTTATTATGTAAAAGTAAGGGCATACAAAATTGATTCTGCAGGAAAGAGAGTTTTTGGAAAATACAGTTCCGTTGAGAAAATAAGGTTAGAAAATAAGTAAGTGACAGGGAAAGCGTCAATTGCCGGCGTGTTGCAGCGCCGGCAGAGACGCTTTTTCTGGTTCACACGGATACAGGCTTATGGAAAAAAACTTATCATTAAGTGAACGTAAATATCATAGCAATATCTGGGCAAATATGGTATAATGCTTCACGGATATGGTGAATATAATAAATAAGATGCGGCATTTAAATTTTCGTGTTGCCGTAATACCGTGTAGGGCATTGTAAGATGCATAACCGGTAGGAAGACAGTGAGGGAATATGTTTACAGAAGCATTACGAGAAGCATTTTTTGATAGTTTACAGATGCTGCCATTTTTATTTGCAGCTTTTTTAATTTTAGAAGCAGTAGAACATTACTCCAGTGGATTTATGAAAAAAGCCCTTTATAAGGTAGGCAAAGCAGGACCGGTAGCAGGCTCAGTTCTGGGATGTATTCCCCAGTGCGGGTTTTCTGTTATTGCAGCAAATCTGTATTCCGGAGGAATCATCACACTGGGAACGCTGCTGGCAGTCTTTATCGCCACATCCGATGAGGCGATCCTGATCCTGATGGGCAATCCCGGCAGAGGAACCGATATTCTCAATTTAATTATAACGAAGATCATAATAGCAGTTGTTGCTGGATATGGAGTAGACATTTTCTTTCGAAGCCGAAGTGAAGGAAAGAAGGAAATCGGGGAAATCTGTGACCACTGCGGCTGCCATGAAGGGCATGGCGGAATTTTAATGCCGGCCATGCGCCATACGGCAAAAATATTTCTCTATGTATTGGTGTTTAATTTAGTTCTGGAAGTTGCATTGGACTGGATTGGTGCCCAGAGGCTTTCCGAATATCTACTAAAAGATTCCCTGATTCAGCCTTTCATAGCGGCACTGATTGGTATGATACCAAATTGTGCCTCATCGGTTATACTGACCGAGCTGTATTTAAGTGGTGCAATCAGTTTTGCATCCGTCGTATCCGGGCTGTGTACCGGGGCGGGAATTGGTCTGGTAGTGTTATTAAAAATGAATCATAACCCCAAAGAAAATTTGAAAATCGTTGGACTGCTGTACGGAATTTCGGTTGTGGCAGGTGTGGTTATTCAGGTGTTTGGAGGATTATTTTAGTATTAACGCAGTCGTAAATATTTTTGAGGTCACAGAGCATTACACACGCTCTGAAGATCTGAATGGAGGTAAGTATGAAAATCACCTATATACATCACAGTTCATTTTTAGTTGAAGGTTCGGAGTTTTATCTATTGTTTGATTATTTCCAGGGGAAAGTCCCGGATTTATCAGAAGAAAAGCCCCTTTATGTATTTGCAAGCCATCGGCATGGAGACCATTTTTCCAGGGTGATTTTTGAACTTGAAAAAGTTCATCCTAATATCTGCTATATTCTTTCATCCGATATCAAAACGAAGCAGGTTCCGGCAGAATTCCTTTCCAAAACAACTTTTCTGGGAAAAAACATGGAAGAAAGGATAGGAGATCTTGTGGTAGAAACCTTTCATTCCACGGATGAAGGCGTTGCATTTCTTGTAACCGCCGGTGGAAAGACCATTTATCATGCGGGGGATTTAAATGACTGGACCTGGACCTTGGAGCCGGATGACTGGAATGAAAAAATGCGCAGAGTCTATCGGAAGATCGTAGACGGAATAAAAGATAAAGAAATTGATGCTGCATTTCTCCCGCTGGATGGAAGACAAGAAGGGGAATTTTATCAGGGTATGGATTATTTTTTAAGAACCGTACCGGATGTAAAAGCAGTATTTCCCATGCATTTCTGGGAAGATTACAGTGTGATCAAACGAATAAAAGAAATGAAAGAGTCAGAGAATTACCGTTCTAAAATATACGATATCGCCTATGAAGGACAGGAATTTCTGATTGATTAGGATTGGCCTTTAAGATTTTGCTAATCAGGGGGATAGATATGGTAAGATTACAGGACATTGCAGATATGGTGGGGGTGAGCCGGACAACGGTTTCCAATGTATTGCATGGGAAAACGAAAAAAGTGTCACCAGAAACAATTCAGAAGATTACAGCGCTATTAAAAGAAGCAGAATATGTTCCAAATATGGGCTCCCTGATACTGACCAATCAGAAGTCAAAACTTATCGGACTTGTGATCGGATATGAAAAGGCCCATGGGAATACGGCTATCGGAGATCCTTTTGTCAGCGAGATGACTGGGGCATTACATGAAATAGTGGAACGCCACGGCTATTATTTGATGCTGATCGGCGGTGAAAATCAGGAAAACGTAATTAATATAGCGTCCAGATGGAATGTGGATGGGCTGATTCTGTTTGCTTATTCGGAAAAAGATTATCTGAAGCTGCAGAAAAAGTTAAATAAACCGATGGTAACAATTGATATCTATCAGGACAAATCCCATGATATGGTGAATATTGGAATCGATGATTTTCACGGAGGATATCTGGCTGGAAAATATCTGCTGGATATGGGATACCGTGATCCCCTCTATCTGGCGGAGTACGAGGAAAATGCAGATGCATACCGCTGGATGGGAATGCAAAAAGCATTGGAGGAAGCAGGGGTTTTATGCATGGATAACAGGCGCATTCTGCTTTCTCATTATGAAACGGTGCGCCTTTGTACATACCGGGAGATGATGCCCCGTTTCCTTAAAGCACAGGCTCTTTTCTTTGCTGCGGATTATCTGGCAGTGGAATTTATAAATGAATGCCATGACAGGGGCATTGGAATACCGGACCAGATCTCGGTGGTTGGATTTGATGATAATATGCTTGCAAGAGTAGTACGCCCCAAGCTGACAACGGTACGGCAGGAAAACAGAAAAAAGGTGGCACTGGCATTTGAACGTCTCCTTCAGGTAATGGAAAATAAAACAGTGGAAAATAAAGATACCCGGCTGCCGGTTAAACTGGTAATCCGGGATTCCGTCCGGGACAGATCCGGGAAATAAATGTTAAAACAGTTTACTGTAATAGAAATCTGATGTGCCCCCAATAAGTTGGACTTTGTGATTTGACTTATTGGGGGCAGTTCCATGTTATGGCAGGCTGTTTTTTGATTTTGTCGTTTTGTATAATATGCATAAAGCAAATAATAAAGTATTGTTATAATATATAGTTTCGCACGAAACCTATTGACGCTCCAGCATTTCCGATGATATGATGAACTCAGAAAAAAGAAGTAAACTGTACAATTATGAGTCAATAGATGGAGGAAAAACATGAAACAGTGGTGGAAAGAAAGCGTAGTTTATCAAATTTATCCAAGAAGCTTTGCTGACAGCAATGGAGATGGAATCGGAGATTTAAATGGAATAACGGAACACCTGGACTATCTGCAGGACCTGGGCGTTGATGTAATCTGGCTCTCACCGGTCTATCAGTCCCCAAACGATGATAATGGATATGATATTTCTGATTATCAGGCGATCATGAGTGACTTTGGAACCATGGAGGATTATGACAGGATGCTGTCTGAGGCTCATAAACGCGGAATAAAAATCGTTATGGATCTGGTGGTAAACCATACTTCCGATGAGCATCAGTGGTTTGTAGAAAGCAAAAAGAGCAAAGATAACCAGTACCGTGATTATTACATCTGGAAAGAAGGTAAAAACGGCAAAGAGCCGAATAACTGGGGCGGATGTTTTGGAGGTTCTGCATGGGAATATGATAAAGAAACGGATATGTATTTCCTGCATTGCTTTTCCAAAAAACAGCCGGATCTCAACTGGGAAAACCCACAGGTTCGTAAGGAAGTATTCGATATGATGTCCTGGTGGTGCGAAAAAGGAATCGATGGCTTCCGTATGGATGTAATTAGCATGATTTCTAAGGACCCGGCATTCCCGGATGGTGAAGTGAGAAACGGACTTTATGGAGACAATGGCCCATTTGTATGTAATGGACCTCATGTACATGAATATCTCAGAGAGATGAATCAGGAAGTATTGTCTAAATATGATATTATGACCGTTGGTGAAGCAGCAGGTGTTACCATAGAGGAAGCAAAAAAATATGCCGGAGAAACAACCGGAGAATTAAACATGGTATTTCAGTTTGAACATGTGGAACTGGGAGACCACAGAATCGGAAAATGGTCTGCAAAAGAGGTACCTTTAAAAGATTTGCGGGAAGCAATGAACAGATGGCAGATTAATCTGGAAGGAAAGGCTTGGAACAGTTTATTCTGGGATAACCATGACCAGCCAAGAGCCGTATCCAGATTTGGCGATGACAGTCCTATGTACCGTGAAGTATCCGCAAAAATGCTGGCTACCTGCCTTCATATGATGAAAGGAACTCCATATATTTACCAGGGTGAAGAACTGGGAATGACAAATGCATACTTCAGCAAGTTAGAAGACTATCGTGATATTGAAAGCATCAATGCTTATCATGAATATACCGAGAATGGTCTTGCCGGCAAAGAAGAAATGATGAATTGCTTAAAAGAAATCAGCCGTGACAATGCCAGAACCCCTATGCAGTGGAACACGAAAGAGAATGCAGGGTTCACGACAGGTACGCCATGGATTAAAGTTAATAAAAATTACCTGGAAATCAATGCGGAAGCTGAAATGGCAGAGAAAGACAGTGTATATAACTACTATAAAAAACTGATCCGCCTGAGAAAAGAAAATGAGATCATGGTTCATGGCAGATTTAATCCGCTTTTGGAAGAGGACGATCACATTTATGCTTACGAAAGGCTTTGGGAAGGTGAAAAAATTGTAGTCGCATGTAACTTTACAAAAGAAGTTCAGGCATGTGATTTGTTCCGGGGATTAGAAGATGGCAAGGAGTTAATATCTAATTACAAAGAGCATAAAACCGGTGTACTTCAGCCTTATGAGGCAATTGCAGTTTTGTGCAAAGCATAAGTTAAAGGAAAGTCATTAATATAAATGTTTAAAATGTAATATTCAAGATAAAACAGAATCGATAAATATTTAGATATAACAAATTAGATTCATATAAAAGCAGTAAAAAGCTATCAAATCACGTAGGATTTGATGGCTTTTTTATCGGTTAAAACAAAAATTAAAAAAAATGTTATGATATTGATAGAATTTACCTAAGCCAATACGAAATAATAAGTGTAACAGGTAATACGTAAGCTTACCTGACCGGTCAGAAAAAATATATGGAAGATCAATTGTTTCATATATCATATTTAAATAGTATTACAGGAGCATGTTTGCATTTAAAACCGAATCGTACATTTCGGACACGGCAATTATAAAACACGTTCTGGCAAGCTTGCAATAAATCCATGGGGGAAAAAATGAAAATAAGAGAAGACAATTTTATTGAACAATTAAAAAAAAGAAACGAAAAAGCTCTTATGTATATCATAGACCAGTATGGAGGACTTTTAAAGTCTGTGATTGGAAAACACATGTATGCTTTGAAAGATTATCAGGAGGAATGTTTAAATGACGTTCTCTTAGGGATCTGGAATAATATTTCTTACTTTGAGGAAGAAAAAAATACCTTTAAAAACTGGGCGGCAGGAATTGCCAGATATAAAGCAATTGATTATCTGAGAAAATATGCCAAAGACCTGGAAAATTCAAACTGGGAGGATGTCGTCATTGTAAAAGAAGATGAGGCAATTCAAAAGACAGTGGAACAGGAAATTTCAGATGAACTGGAACTGATGCTGTCCTGCCTGTCACCGGAGGACCGGGAATTATTTCTAAAGTTATATGTAGAAGAGCAGGAAATGGACGAAATTAGTGAAGAAACAGGCTTGAAAAAAGCAGTTATTTATAATCGTGTATCCAGGGGTAAGAAGAAAATAAGAGCTTTATTTTCAGATGGGAAAGGAGCAGATATCATATGAATAAAAACATATATGAGTTATTAAATGAAGTAGAGACAGATTTGAATGAATATTCAGACGAACATTTAACGGAAATAGAAAATAAGAGAATAAAGAAGAAGGTGATTCATAATATGAAAAAGAAAAACAGTGGAAAGAAAATAGTGGCTGCTGCATGTGTCTGCCTGTGCGCGGTTGGTCTGGCAGCAGGTCCGTTAAAAGGGGAAGTACAGGCTGCAATGAAATATGTGTCTTATACGATTGCAAATTCACTTGGAATTCAGAAGGATTTATCCCCTTACGAAAGTGTATTGAACCAGTCCGTAAGCGATGATGGAGTGACTATTACATTAAATTCAGTTATCCTAGATGAGAATGAGCTGGTAGTTTCTACTTCAGAAGTTTACGACCGTGAGCTAAAAGAGAATGATATGAGTACGATTAGCGGCAGTATCTATATCAATGGAAGAGATGTAAGCACAGGTGCAAGCGGGGGAACAGCGCTGGCAGACCCGCATACCATGCAAAGTGTAATGCATTATGATATTGAAGGACTCGACACCAGCGGAAAACTGGATTTTGAATTAGTATTCAGTGACCGTGAGGGCGGTGGTAACTGGGAATTTGCATTTGAGGCGGATGGAAGTAAGTTAAGTATCGATACATTCCGACGGGCGCTTGATAATAGTTTTGAACTCCCGGATGGTACCCAGGTTACTTTAAGTGAATTTACCAACAACGCATTGGGAGAAAAAATATACTTCACATATAATACGGATCGCTGCGAATATGATATGAAACTGGAAGGTACGGATGATCTGGGCAATGAAATCAGCTTCTATCTCTCTAGGGCAGGCAGCGGCAGGGGACGCTTCAACATTGATGATTTAAGACCTCATATCGGAGAAAATGCATCTTCCGTTACACTGACGCTTTATGCGGTAGCTTTTCCAAAAGAAAGCGGAAAAATGAGTAACGATTTTGAACAGGTTGGCGAACCTTTTACAATTGAATTAAAGTAATAATACTGAAAATGGAGGCTGCAGACTGCAGCCTCCATTTTGTCGAAATTTAAATAAAAAAATATTGAAATACTACTTGACAAAACGAACTGTAATTGATATTATTACAGTATCAACTGTAACTAACAAGATAACAGATAGATAAAAGAGAAGGTGGGAGGGAATGTGACCAGCGAATTTACAGTGGCAGTCCATGCGATAGTTTTTCTTAATCATAAAAAAACGATTTTAGCCAGTGATGTACTGGCAGAAAATGTCTGTACCAACCCAGCCAGAATACGGAAAGTTATGGCGAAGCTAAAAAAAGCCGGGCTTGTTGTAACCAAGGAAGGTATCGAGGGTGGATATTATTTTGATCAGGATCCAAATGCCGTAAATCTGCAGCAGATTTGTGATGCGTTGGATACCAAGATCGTTTCATCCGGATGGCGTTCGGGAAATTCCTGCTTGAAATGTTTGATAGCTTCCGGAATGGCGGATATTATGGATGAGATCTATGAGGATCTGGATGATGCTTGTAAAAAGCGCCTGAGTCAGATCTCCATACAGAATATTGATGACAAAATATTTAAATCAAAACCCGCACTTTAATGGCAGAATGAAACTTTGCAACAAAGAATAAAATCACAAATATGAGAGATAATACAATAAAAAAAGGAGTAATAGCTTATGAGTCTTATTAAAACAAATGAATCTAGCTTTGAACAAGATGTTTTACAGGCACAGGGACCTGTATTAGTTGATTTTTATGCTGACTGGTGTGGACCATGTAAAATGGTAGGTCCGATCCTGGAGCAGATTGCAGATGAGGATACATCTGTAAATATCGCTAAAGTTAATATAGATGAGAATCCAAATCTGGCTGCAAAATACAAAGTAATGTCCATTCCTACCTTAATGGTATTCCGCAATGGACAGCCGGAGAAGCCAATGGTTGGAGCCGGATCAAAACAACAGATCCTGAACTTAATCGGTTAAACCTAAATTTAAAAATAAATATATAATGAAGAACAGACAGTCCTTTTCACAGTATTTGATTGTAAAGTCATACTGAGGTGCCGGGAACGGCAAAGGAAGGTCTGTTTTTTTGCGTTTTTTAAGGGGTACAGGCTTTGAACTTTAAGAAAATTTTACAAGAACTTTACAAAACTTCGGATTACATTTTACATAGTTATGATAATCTGCCTTTATAATAAAAATTTTACAGGTTTAAGGGAGAAAACGTATGAATAGTACATTGCAGACGATTTTTGGTCTATTGGGTGGTTTGGCACTATTTATTTATGGTATGAACATGATGAGCGAGGGACTTCAGAAAGCCGCCGGAGAAAGAATGAAGATGATTCTGGGATTTCTGACAAAGAATCCGGTGCTTGGAGTTCTGGCCGGAGCTCTTGTAACAGCAGTTTTACAGAGCAGCAGTGCAACGACAGTAATGGTAATTGGTTTTGTAAGTGCAGGTCTGATGACATTGCCCCAGGCAATTTCTGTTATTCTGGGTGCTAATATCGGAACAACGATGACGGCCCAAATCATTGCTTTTGAAATTAATGATTACATATGGCCGATTGTATTTATCGGGTTCGTGATTTTCTTCTTCTCAAAAAAAGAAAAAGTAAAGAGTGTAGGTCAGACTATCTTTGCATTTGGTTTACTATTTGTAGGAATAATAACAATGGGTGACGTAATGAAGCCATTAGCTGCCAGTCCGATCTTTACAGATATGATTGCAAAAGTATCTGAAATACCGGTGCTGGGTGTATTGCTGGGAACGGTTATGACTCTGGTAGTACAGAGCAGCAGCGCAACCATTGCAGTTTTACAGAATTTTGCAATTCAGCCGGGAGCGGATGGAGTTACCAGTGTTATCGGACTTGCAGGTGCGATACCGATTCTTCTGGGTGACAACATCGGTACTACAATAACAGCACTTCTGGCATCGGTAGGGCAGTCCAGGAATGCCAAACGTACCGCAGTGGCACATAGTGTATTTAACATAAGCGGAAGTCTGGTGTTTATCTGTATCATCCCATGGTTTGCAAAATTCGTACAGTGGATTTCACCAAAAGGAAATGAAGTTGATGTAATTTCGAGACAGATCGCCAATGCCCATACAACCTTTAATATTGCGAATACGTTAATCTGGCTTCCTTTAATCTGGCTTATGGTTAAGATTGTAATGTGGATTATTCCCGGTAAAGATGATAATGAGGCAAGAGAAAATGAGCCGATGTTTATTGATTCTACCATTGTGAATCAACCGGTATTTGCCCTGCATCTGATTCGTAAAGAAGTAATCCATGTAGCCCAGAACGTCAGGACAGTACTATTGGATTCTAAAAATGCATTTATTAATAGAGATGAGAATGCTTTGAAACAGGCAGAACATATGGCTGAGATGATTGATTCTGTACAGAAAAAGGCAGTGAAGCATATGTCAGGTCTGATGGCTGACGGGGTACTGACAGAAGATCAGGCAAGACAGACGGCATCTTACATGTATGTTCTGGGAGAATCGGAGCGCATGGCACAGAACGGACTGTATATCGCCCGGGCGTCCAGGAGTAAGCAGGAAAAAGGATTCCGATTCTCAAAAGATGCCGTGAAAGAAATTCAGGTGACTATGGAAAGCATCAGTGAGATGCTTGATAATTGTATCAATACGCTTCAGACAGGCAATATCGAAAATGCAGGCAATGTTATATTACAGAAACAGGATATTCTTTCATTAGAGGTGCGTTTACTGAAGAATCATATGGATCGTTTGAAAAAAGGAAAGTGCAGTCCGGATTTCACGGTAGAATTTACAGCAGTGCTGCATAGTCTTGAACGCATGGGAAATAACTGTATGAGTATAGCCGAAGTATTAACAGAGGATTTAGACCTTAGTCATGATATACAGGATATAAAAGAACTAGTAAATGGAAATGGACAGCCGGCTTCGGTCGCTGTATAGTCAGTCTGGAAAGGACGAAAATGGGAAAGCAATATTCCTATTTCCGTCCTTTTGTGCAGTCTCTCAGTTTTTGAGTATAATCTCAAACATAATTTGTTTAGTGAAATTATATAAATCCTAAGTGGAATTCACAGGGAAATAATATAAATAATATCTGAAATGATGAAAAAGAGAATTCAGGCAAATAACATTTGACACCCAATACAGCAAAGAATATAATATAAATATCTTGAAACGGGTTTCAAAGTGATGACATGGAGGTTCTGTATATGGTAAGTATTCGTGATGTGGCAAAAATAGCGGGAGTTTCTCCGGCTACGGTATCCAGAGTTATGAATGAAACAGCAAATGTAGATGAGGAAAAGAGGCAGAGGGTTTTAAATGCAATACAAGAAACCGGTTTCAAACCAAATGAAGTAGCCCGTTCCCTTTTTAAAAGGTCTTCCCGGATTATCGGAATGATCGTTCCGAATATAGAAAATCCATTTTTCAATGAACTGGCAAAGGCGATTGAAGAGGAAAGCTATCGGCGGGGATATCGTTTAACCCTTTGCAATTCGAATAATGATCTGGAGAAAGAAAAGAAGAATCTGAGTTTACTGGACCGGATGAATGCAGATGGTATTATTCTAATGACAAACCAGGAGAAGATGGAGAACGAGGTGCACAAATGCAGGATACCGGTTGTGATGATCGACCGGCAGCTAGAAGGAGGCGGGGAAAGTGCCTGCATTCAGTCCGATCATTATACTGGAGGCAGGATAGCAATGGAATATCTGATATCCTGCGGCTGTGAGCATATCGTGCATATGAGAGGACCGCTCAAGTTTTCCAGTGCACGGCGGCGTTATCAGGGATATCAGGATGTCTGCCGTGAAAGAGGGCTGCAGGAATCGGTTATTGACTGCAGGTATGATTATGAGGATGGACTGAACAAGGCAATGGAAATTCTGGAAAAGTTTCCGCAGACAGATGGTATTATTGCCGCGAATGATATGGTAGCTATTTCCGTATATAAGGTTCTGATAAGAAAGGGATACCGTATTCCTCAGGACATACAGCTTATTGGATTTGACAATATCAGCCTCAGCAGGTTAGTGACACCGGAGCTGACAACAGTATCCCAGCCCATTGGTGAAATGGGAAAGGCAGCTGTGGAAGCATTGATTCGTGCAGTAGAAGGAAAAGAGGCTATAAAGAAATTATTTGAAGTGAAGCTGATAAAAAGGGAAACAACGTTAAATACGTCTAATGAAATTTAAAGAGTGCAGAAAAGGAGAATAGTATGAAAACAGCAGTAGTAGGGAGCATTAATATGGACATGACGGTAACAGCAGAGCGTATACCGTTAAAAGGGGAGACCTTACGCGGGGAAGATGTACACTATATACCCGGTGGGAAAGGCGCGAACCAGGCTGTAGCTATGGCAAAGCTGGGAGCTCAGGTTGAGATGTTCGGATGTGTGGGAGACGATGATGCAGGAGCAGCCTTGCTTGAGAATCTCCAAAACGCAGGGGTTATTACAGATCATATAAAAGTCATACCTGACGTATCAACCGGGCTGGCATTGATTACGGTAGGTGAAAATGACAATACCATTATCGTTGTTGCCGGAGCAAATAATTGCGTGGATCGGGAATATGTGGATCAAATTCTGGATGAACTGCGGAAATGTGATATTGTACTGCTTCAGCATGAGATTCCGCAGGAAACGATTGAATACGTCATAGAAAAATGTTATGAAAGTCAGGTGAAAATTGTCCTGAACCCAGGTCCGGCAAGACCTGTCAGAAAAGAGATTCTGGATAAGGTTACCTACCTGACTCCAAATGAACACGAAGCAGTCATATTATTTGGAGATGAAATGACTACCGGGGAACTGTTGAAGAAATATCCGGAAAAGCTGATTATTACCCAGGGCAGCAGAGGCGTAGCAACTTGCCTGAATTCAGGAGAGATCCTGGTAGTACCGGCAAGAAAAGCAAACGTCGTTGACACCACCGGAGCCGGCGATACTTTAAACGGGGCATTTACCGTTGAAATCGCCAGTGGAAGTGATATAAAAAATGCACTGCAGTTTGCCAATACAGCTGCAAGTCTGTCAACAGAGAAGTTCGGAGCCCAGGGGGGGATGCCATGCCGAAGTCAGGTGCTGGATGCTATGAAGGAGATGGAAGTTTGAAAGTTTCTTTCAAACTGCTTATTAAAGCACTGGTGGTCAGTGATATGCAGGAGGTATAAAGATGAAAAAGCATGGAATTTTAAATAGCGATATCTCAGAAGTATTATCTAATATGGGGCATACAGATTTAATCGCAATCGGAGATTGCGGACTGCCCATTCCCGATGGAATAAGGAGAATAGATTTAGCATTAAGTTTCGGACATCCTGGATTTATGGAAGTATTAAAAGTAGTATCAGAAGATATGAAAATAGAAAAACTGATTTTGGCAGAGGAGATCAAAGATAAAAATCATGAGATGCTGTTGGAAATTGAGAAATTATTTGCTGATCAGCAACAGAGTCCGGAAATCGTGTTTATATCCCATAGTGACTTAAAAGACAGAACAAAATCCTGTAAAGCGGTGATACGTACCGGCGAGATTACGCCATATGCAAATATTATTTTACAGTCGGGATGTATTTTTGCTTGATAGAGCTCTAATTCGGGGCAAATATGCCGCAAAGTGGGGTGTGCAGATGGCAGGGATGAATTTTCAAACACGCTCTAGAACAGCCAGTCACAACAAAAGGATGAGTTAACTTTTCATATGACTGGCTGTTGCTTGTTTACAGATATCTTATTTTTCTTTATGCATTTGGGCAAATACCGGTATGTACATAAACAGGGAAAGCAGCATGAAACCAATGCAGATGACGATCAGTACGTTTGCTGTAGCCAAAGGGATGCTTGGAAAAAGGAAAAGTATGAACATAATGACATACAGTACTGCTGTACATACTTTACCAAACCACATAGCACCATTTAGCATCTTGCCCTTTCTCAGCAGCAGAATTCCCATGATGCCCATAAAACCTTCTTTTATGATGAAGAGAATTAAGAGGGGCATCATCCACTGAAATCGAAATACAAGGCAGAGTGCCATAGCCCCCTGAGTCAGCTTATCTGCAATGGGATCCAGTGCTTTGCCTAAAGGGGTAATCATATGAAAGCGTCGGGCTATTTTCCCGTCAAACATATCGGTTAATCCGGAGACTGCTACAATGATGGCGGCTATTCTGTAATCAGTTATGCTGTCAGCAGTAATGTAGCGCCATACGAAAACCGGTATCAGGATGATACGGAAATACCCCATAAGATTGGGGATGGTGAACAGTTGCTTTTTAAGCGGCATATCGTGATTAAGATCCATGTAACAAAGCTCCTTCTTAAATTAATAACCAGTTATCGGGTTTTTGGTTTTGATTCCCAGCGGCCGGATGCTCCGCAGGGAAGCACAAGTCCATTGCCGGATACAGGAAGTCCTACCTCCTGAGAGTCGACTTTTCCGTTAAATTGTTTTAATTCAGTTGCCAGCATATATGTCAGAACAGCTGGTGCAAGTCCTGTGGTGTAAGAATTTACCAGGAAAAACAATGGATTTTCTGTCAAAAGCTGTGCACACAATTTAATGAGAGGATGAATGGCATCCTCAATTTTCCAGATCTCGCCTTTAGGACCCCGTCCGTAGGAAGGAGGATCCATAATAATTCCGTCGTAATGACTGCCGCGTCGGATTTCACGTTCTACAAATTTCACACAGTCATCTACAATCCAGCGGATTGGTGCGTCTTCCAGATTAGAAGAGCGGGCATTTTCTTTCGCCCATCCTACCATGCCCTTAGAAGCGTCCACATGGGTCACCGAAGCGCCTGCGGCAGCGGCTGCCAGGGTAGCGCCTCCGGTATAGGCAAATAAGTTCAGTACTTTAACGGGGCGGTCTGCATGTTTGATTTTATCAGAAAACCAGTCCCAGTTTGTCGCCTGCTCCGGGAAAAGACCGGTATGCTTAAAACTAAAAGGTTTTAAATTAAAAGTCAGGCTTTTATAAGAAATACTCCATTGCTGGGGAAGATCAAAGAATTCCCATTCACCCCCGCCTTTTTTACTGCGGTGGTAGTGGCCATTCATCTTTTTCCAGCCTCTGTTGGTTTTCGGTGTATCCCAGATAACCTGGGGGTCAGGACGGACGAGAATATAATCCCCCCACCGCTCTAATTTTTCTCCACAAGAAGTATCAATTACTTCGTAATCTTTCCAATTATCAGCTATCCACATATTACATATTACCTTTCCTAGTTAAATTTTGTATCCGGTAGTCCGTAAAGCATTCTGCGTCTTTCGTGTGAAGTCAAACTTTATGGACTGCCAGGTTCCTTTTTGAACGGAACCAGTAAGTATAAAAATCTTCAAATCCTAGTGAAATATAAAGGTCCTTAGCGGAAGTATTGCCATCTACCACTTGAAGATAAGCATGCTCAGCACCTTTTTTTCTTGCTTCTTCCAGAATTGAGCTGCAAATTGAACGCGCAAAGTTTTTGCGTCTGCAGCTTGCGTCCACATAAATGGCATAAAGGCCAATGTGGGCACGGTCCAAAATACCCAGACCGGATGCAACCATACGTCCGTCGATTTCGATAAAAGCGACGATCGTTTCCTTTGGGATTGCCTTAAACATTGAAGGCACAATCCTCCTGAGTGTAGGATTGGTGGTACCGTTTAAACGAAATAGAGAAGTTATCCAGTCATCCGTAATGCGGTCCCGCAGCTGGACGATCGTATCATTCGGATAAAAAACGGAAGAAGGTAGGTTTGAGTTTCTTCCATAATATTCATATTCAATAGATTCATAAGGGAACATATGAAATTGTTCCATAGGCATAGTCATCACATCAGTTATATGCTCCACGCTATACCCTCGTTCCGCCAGGATCCGGTCAAAAGACGGATCGATCATGGGATTGATTTTAAAATTAACCGGGGTATGAAAGTTGGCATACATGGATTCACAATATGCTATTTTTTCTTCAACCGGAAGATTAGAGATGCCAACCTGCTCTACACTATTGGTACGGTAGGTATAGTTGTGGGAAAAACGGATCAGCCATCCGTCATAAAGTTCGATCTTATGCGAAGGCCATGCATTGAGAGAAATCTCTTCTATTAATTTCATATAAGCATTGTCTTTTATCATAGGTGCGCTCCCTTAAAGAAAATCTTCTAATCATTATAGTTCAAAATGTAAGGATATTCAATGAAAAACTTGACCGAATCCCGTTAATTTGATAAAGTGAAAGATAAGTGTGAAAGAAAACCGCTTTCACACTGCTGATTTAGGAATAGCACAAGCCAGCTTGCGCTATTCATGGGGTAAGTGTGAAAGAAAACCGCTTTCACACTGCTGATTTAGGAATAGCACAAGCCCAGCTTGCGCTATTCAATGGTAAAGTGTGAAAGAAATGCACCTGCAGAATGGTAAAGAGATTAAAATCAGGAGGTTCTTAAATGAAAATAGGATTTATTGGATGTGGAAATATGGCGACAGCGATGCTGGGCGGGATTTTAAAAAATGAGTTGATTCCTGCAGATGAAATTATAGGATCTACTTCCAGACAGGAAAGTCTGGATGCAATTAAAGCAAAGTTCGGCATCTGCACTACCTTAGATAATAAAGAAGTTGCAAAGCAGTCGGATGTGATTGTATTGGCGGTTAAACCACAGTATTATGAAGCGGTAATCAAAGAGATCAGAGATGCAGTTAACGTTGATAAGATCGTGGTGTCCATAGCTCCCGGTAAGACTCTTGAATGGCTGGGTGATGTATTTGAAAAACCCCTTAAAATTATTCGCTGTATGCCAAATACACCGGCCCTGGTAGGGGAAGGGATTACCGGAGTCTGCGCAAATGAACTGGTGTCTTCTGAGGAATTAGAGATGGTATGCAGGATTCTGGGAGCATGCGGTTCCACAGAAGTAATCAGTGAACATCTAATGGACGTGGTGGTTTCTGTAAGCGGTAGTGCTCCGGCTTATGTATTTATGTTTATTGAGGCCATGGCTGACGGTGCGGTAGCCGATGGAATGCCAAGAGCCCAGGCTTATAAATTTGCAGCCCAGGCAGTACTTGGAAGTGCAAAGATGGTTTTAGAAACCGGAAAGCATCCGGGGGAATTAAAGGATATGGTTTGCTCACCGGGAGGAACAACCATCGAGGCAGTGCGTGTATTGGAAGAAAAAGGTATGAGAAGTGCTGTGATCGAAGCCATGAAGGCATGTGTAAAGAAATCCAGAGGTATGTAATTATATTTTAAATAAAAGAAACAGAAAGGATGACATAATATGGAACGGGAAAATGCATGGAAAAAATATGATGAGGCAGGTCGTGTAAAAGTATTTGCTTTTAATGAAGGATATAAAGATTTCATTTCTAAATGTAAAACAGAGAGGGAATGTGTAAAAGAAGTGATTGCGCAGGTACAGTCTTTTGGCTATGAGGATCTGGATCAAATTGTTTCTTCCGGAAGAGTTTTAAAGTCAGGGGATAAAGTATATGCTGCAAATATGGGAAAAACAATTGCGCTGTTTCATATCGGAGAAGTACCCATGGAAGAGGGTATGAATATTCTGGGAGCACATATTGATTCACCGAGACTGGATCTGAAACAGAATCCATTATATGAGGATAATGATCTCGCAATGCTGGAAACACACTACTATGGCGGTGTGAAAAAGTATCAGTGGGTTGCACATCCCCTTGCCCTGCATGGTGTTGCAGCGAAAAAAGATGGAAGCATTGTGGAAGTTTCCATTGGAGAAGAGATGTCAGAACCTGTATTTGGAGTTTCTGATTTATTGATTCATTTATCCGGTACCCAGCTGGAGAAAAAAGCAAATAAAGTTATTGAAGGGGAAGACCTGAACATATTAATAGGCAGTATTCCGTTAGACGGAGATGATAAAGAGCCGGTAAAAGCCCAGATTCTTCAGATACTCAAGGAAAAGTACGGAATAGAAGAAGAAGATTTCCTGTCTGCAGAATTTGAAGCTGTTCCTGCGGGAAGAGCAAGGGATTACGGACTGGACAGAAGTATGGTTATGGGATATGGACAGGATGACCGTGTATGTGCTTATCCATCATACATGGCTATGCTGCAGTTGGCTAACACAACCAGAACGGCAGTCTGCCTCTTAGTGGATAAAGAGGAGATCGGAAGCGTGGGGGCAACCGGTATGCAGTCTAAGTTTTTTGAGAATACGGTTGCTGAGGTTATGAACTGTACCGGAGACTACAGTGAGTTAAAGCTGCGCCGTGCCCTGAAAAATTCTAAGATGCTTTCTTCCGATGTAAGTGCTGCCTTTGACCCGAATTATCCAAGTGTTATGGAGAAAAACAACAGTGCTTTCTTAGGCAGGGGACTGACATTTAACAAATACACCGGTTCAAGGGGTAAATCCGGCTCCAATGATGCCAATGCGGAATATATTGCAGACATACGCAGGGTTTTGGATGAAAACCAGGTTAGTTTCCAGACAGCAGAGCTTGGAAAAGTAGACCAGGGCGGCGGCGGAACCATTGCTTTTATCCTGGCGAATTACAGTATGGAGGTTATTGACAGCGGTGTTGCCGTACTGAACATGCACGCACCATGGGAGATTACCAGCAAGGTGGATATATATGAAGCGTATCTGGGATACCAGGCATTCTTAAAATATATGTAAAGAAAAAGAAGGAGAAAGAGGAAAAGGTACATGGAGAAAAGTTCTATAATTTGGATATTGATTGCATTTGTTGCTTACCTTGCAATGATGATGGGAATCGGTGTGGTGACCATGAAAAAGAATAAAAGCACAGATGATTTCTTTTTAGGAGGCCGTGGGTTAAGCGGCTGGGTGGCGGCTTTGTCTGCACAGGCTTCTGATATGAGCGGGTGGCTGCTCATGGGTCTGCCGGGAGCAGTTTATGCACTGGGAACAGGGCAGGCATGGATAGCAGTAGGTTTATTTATTGGAACCGTATTTAACTGGGTGTGCATTTCATCCCGTCTTCGCCGTTATACAATCAGGGCAAATAATGCAATCACATTTCCGGAATATCTGGAAAACCGTTTTCACGATAAGAAGAAAATATTGCTGTTGATTTCTTCGATTGTTATTGTTATTTTCTTCCTCGTATATACGGCTTCTGCATTAGCTGCAGGAGGTAAATTATTTGCCGGTGTATTTGGAATTGAATACCGCGTTGCATTAACGATAGGGGCAGCCGTTATTCTGGCTTATACATTCATGGGAGGATTCCTTGCAGTATGCCTTACTGATTTTATTCAGGGGATGCTGATGCTGGTAGGACTTCTGGTAGTACCGATAGTCGCATATTTTGTAATGGGTCCGGACACGGTGACTGCAAATCTGGCAGCCAGCGGCGTAAATGCAGATTCCTATTTAAATCTGATGCATAATGGTGGAGAGTCCTACCGGGCAGTGGATATTATATCCCAGATAGGATGGGGACTTGGATACTGTGGAATGCCTCATATCCTGACACGTTTTATGGCGGTCAGAAGTGAGAAGGAATTAAAAAAATCCAGAGTTATCGCGATTGTGTGGGTATTGATATCCCTTGGTATGGCAGTAATCATCGGGGTCATCGGAAGAGCATACCTGTATCCGACACTTTTAGGCGGCGCAGGAGCAGATTCAGCAGAAAATGTTTTCATTGCCATGATTACACAGTTGTTTACAAAAGATCTGGCACTGCCGTTTATCGGAGGAATATTCCTCTGTGGTATTCTGGCAGCGATTATGTCAACGGCAGACTCTCAATTGCTGGTAACGGCATCTTCCGTATCAAAAGATTTATATCAGGGATTTATTAATCCAAAGGCAGAAGAAAAACATGTATTAAAACTCAGCCGTATCACTGTCATTGCTGTTGCAGTGCTGGCATACATCATTGCCCTGAATCCAAACAGCAGCATTATGGGGCTGGTCTCCAATGCCTGGGCAGGTTTAGGCGCAGCATTCGGGCCGACTGTATTACTTTCCTTATTTTGGAGAAGAACTAATATAGCAGGTGCTATAGCAGGTATTGTTTCCGGGGGACTGACAGTTATTGTCTGGGATTATATTCCGTTTGGAGGACAGACGCTTGGAGCCTCCACCGGATTATACTCACTGGTTATTGGTTTTGCCATCAGTATTATACTGATAATTGCAGTGAGTCTCATGACAGCAGCTCCGGATGAAGAGATGCTGAAGGAATTTGATGATGTGGCGAATAAAAGAGTAGAAGGCTAAAATTAAGAAAATATTATTTAATGAAAAAGGAGAATCCGGCAGTGCCTTTCTGGATTCTCTTTTTTTGAAATACAAGATTAGTGATTGCTATTTAAACTAATACACTATATAATAGAAGAAACATTTCGTTTTTCCGGACAGTTCTGTTCAAAATATTCCAGTTTAAAAGATGTTCAGTTATAAAAACACATGTAAATTACAGGTTGTATAACATAGGTTTATGTTTACTGCTTGTCATTGCAATACCCACAATCATATGCTAAAATATAGGAGGAAAAAGATTGAAAGAAAACAACAGCAGAGATTATTCAAACACAGGGTTTAAAGCAAGCGCATTTGCAGCATACTTTGGAGAGCCCCAAAATGCAATGGAACTATTTAATGCTATAGAATCTGAAAAATGTACAGACCCATCCCAGATTGATTATCTGACTCAGGAAGATGAACTGTTTATGACTGGGAAAAATGATCTTGCATTTGCCGTTAGCGGGAAAATGCTGGTTATCAGTGAGCACCTGACGGGCCAAACCCGGAATATTCCGGTACAGGATGTGATTTATTACGGAAGAATAGTGGAATCCCTATTAGATTCCAAAGAAATATATCAAAAGAAAAGGATGCAGATACCATGGCCGGAGTTTTATGTTTTTTATAATGGCGAAGGAGACAGCATGGCAGAAGAGACACTTCGTTTATCTGATGTTTTTGAGGCACATGGCGGCGAGCCGGCACTTGAACTGACGGTAAAAGTCATCAACATAAACCTGGATGCCAATCATCCCCTTTTAGAGAAGTGCCGTGCATTGAAAGAGTATTCTATATTTATAGAAAGTATCAGAATGAATCTGAAGATGGGATACGGTAAGAAAGTGTCAGTCAGACGCGGAATAGAGGATTGCAGGCGCAGAGGAATCGTGTCGGATTTCCTGGACAAGTATGGAAGCCGGGCAGATCAAATGCTGTATGCACAGTGTAATATGGAAGAAGTCCTTAGAATTCAAGGGATTGAGGAACGGGAACTGGGGAAGAAAGAAGGAATCGCAGAAGGCAGAGAAGCTGGAAAAGAGCTACTTTGTATTACTTTAATCCGAAAGCAGATAAATAAAGGATGGAAGACAGCGGACATTGCTGAGCTGCTGGAGATGGAGATACCCCTGGTATCCGGTATCGGCAGGATAATAATGGAAAACCCTGATTTTAACGATGAACAGGTTCTAAAAGAGATTAAAATACGAAAAATTACCAATAAATAGCTGTGTACAAAAAAAAATACAAATTTTCCTAAAAAACCCTTGCATTTGCGAGGGTTATGCTATATAATCATTCGTGTTGTGACCTTGATAGCGTAGAAGTGTGAGGTTGCTGCAGTTTAATCTGCAGGTTTTCCATGGAGCGAATGTCAAGTTAGAAAACTGGCGACAAGTCACTGTACAATATATAACTGTCCATCAAAGAATGGAAACAACGTGTAGTATTAAGATGATACACACGGGAGAGTGTACAGTCACCGCTTGTCGTACTGCAATTAAGTGCGAAAAGGAGGCGACTTTTTTTATGGCAAGTCAAGTAATGAGAATTACATTAAAAGCGTATGATCATCAATTAATTGATGCATCCGCAAAGAAAATCATCGAAACTGTGAAGAAGAACGGATCTCAGGTGAGTGGACCGGTACCACTTCCTACTAAGAAAGAGGTTGTTACAATCTTACGAGCTGTACACAAGTACAAAGATTCCAGAGAGCAGTTCGAGCAGAGAACTCATAAGAGACTGATCGATATCATGACACCAACCCAGAAGACGGTTGATGCATTATCCAGACTGGAAATGCCAGCAGGTGTTTATATTGATATCAAAATGAAAAGCAAATAAGAAACAGGTATTCGAACAGAGATTATCCTAAAAGGTTGATATAGAAGTAACGAAAAGTTCCACTTATATTAACTGTTTGACTAGGATGATTGCACAACACGGTGTAATCCGCTGTAGAAAAACAGGAGGTAAAAAGAATGAAGAAAGCGATTTTAGCGACAAAAGTCGGAATGACTCAAATCTTCAATGAAGACGGAGTTTTAACTCCAGTAACCGTACTTCAGGCTGGACCTTGTGTAGTAACGCAGGTTAAGACAGAAGAAAATGATGGTTACAAAGCAATTCAGGTAGGTTTTGTTGATAAGAGAGAAAAATTAGTGAACAAACCTATGAAAGGCCAATTTGACAAAGCTGGTGTTTCTTATAAAAGATATGTCAGAGAATTCAAGTTTGACAATGCAGAGGAATATTCAGTAGCACAGGAAATCAAAGCTGACATTTTTGAAGCTGGCGATAAGATTGATGCAACTGCTATTTCAAAGGGAAAAGGATTCCAGGGCGCGATTAAGAGACATAATCAGAGCAGAGGACCTATGGCCCACGGTTCTAAATTCCATCGTCATGCTGGTTCAAATGGTTCTGCATCTGATCCAAGTAAAGTATTTAAAGGCAAGAAAATGCCGGGACACATGGGAGCTAAACAGATTACAATCCAGAATCTGGAAATTGTAAAAGTTGATGTAGAAAACAATCTGCTTTTAGTAAAAGGTGCTGTACCAGGACCTAAGAAATCTATGGTAACAATCAAAGAAACAGTAAAAGCTGGTAAATAGGCTTTTATAGGAAAGGAGGAACACACAGATGGCAAACGTATCTGTTTACAATATGGAAGGCAATGAAGTTGGTACAATGGAGCTGAACGATGCTGTATTTGGTGTTGTAGTTAATGATCACTTAGTACACATGGCAGTTGTAAGCCAGCTTGCTAATAAACGTCAGGGAACACAGAAAGCGAAAACTCGTTCAGAAGTTTCCGGCGGTGGAAGAAAACCTTGGAGACAAAAAGGAACCGGTCATGCAAGACAGGGTTCAACAAGATCTCCTCAGTGGACGGGCGGCGGAGTTGTATTTGCTCCAACACCAAGAGATTATTCTTTCAAAATGAACAAGAAAGAAAGAAGACTTGCTTTAAAATCTGCATTAACCTCAAGATTACAGGAGAACAAATTAATCGTTCTTGATGACCTGAAGTTAGATGAAGTAAAAACAAAAGCAATGCAGAATGTATTGAACAACTTAAAATTAAACAAAGCTTTAGTTGTTACAAAAGAGAATGACAACAATGTAGTGTTATCTGCAAGAAACATTCCGGGTGTACAGACTGCTCTTACAAGCACAATCAATGTTTACGATATTTTAAAATATAATACAGTTGTTTTAACAAAAGCTGCTGTAGAGGCAATTGAGGAGGTGTACGCATAATGGCTGCAATACAATATTATGATGTAATCCTTAAACCAGTTATTACAGAAAAAAGCATGAATGCTATGGGCGAGAAGAAATATACTTTCTTAGTTCATACAGAAGCTACTAAGAATCAGATCAAAGAAGCAGTTGAAAAAATGTTCGAAGGAACAAAGGTAAAAAGCGTTAATACCATGAATATGGATGGTAAGAAAAAAAGACGTGGAACTACTGTTGGAAAAACTGCTAAAACGAAAAAAGCAATTGTTGCTTTGACAGAAGAAAGCAAAGATATCGAAATCTTTGAAGGATTATAGAATCAACCGCAACTAAAATATACGCAAGAAAAGCGTGACAATAAATATTGAAAGGAGTGACAATAATGGGAATTAAGACTTATAACCCATATACACCTTCCAGAAGACATATGACCGGTTCTGATTTCGTAGAAATCACAAAGAGCGAACCTGAAAAAAGCTTATTAGTTTCTCTTCAGAAAAACTCAGGTCGTAACAATCAAGGTAAAATCACTGTAAGACACCGCGGAGGCGGATCCAGAAAAAAATATAGAATCATCGATTTTAAGAGAAATAAAAAAGATGGTATTCCGGCAACTGTAATCGGAATCGAATACGATCCGAACAGAACTGCTAATATTGCATTAATCTGCTATGCAGACGGCGAAAAAGCTTACATCTTAGCTCCTCAGGGATTAAAAGATGGAATGAAAATTATGAATGGACCAGAAGCAGAAGTGAAAATTGGTAACTGTATGCCGTTATCCGATATTCCGGTTGGTACTATGGTTCACAATATTGAAATGTATCCTGGAAAAGGCGGACAGTTAGTTCGTTCAGCAGGTAACAGCGCTCAGTTAATGGCAAAAGAAGGAAAAACTGCAACACTTCGTCTTCCTTCAGGTGAAATGAGAATGGTTCCGATCATTTGCAGAGCAACGATTGGTGTTGTTGGTAATGGTGATCATAACCTGATCAATATTGGTAAAGCTGGTAGAAAACGTCATATGGGCTTCAGACCTACCGTTCGTGGTTCCGTAATGAATCCTAACGATCATCCACATGGTGGTGGTGAAGGTAAGACAGGTATTGGCCGTCCAGGTCCATGTACACCTTGGGGTAAACCTGCTCTTGGCTTAAAGACAAGAAAGAAAAACAAACATTCTAATAAGATGATCGTAAGAAGACGCGACGGTAAAGCGATTAACTAATTAATCAATTCAATTAAAGTTTACAAGGAGGTTAGAACCTATGGCTCGCTCACTTAAAAAAGGACCATTTGCAGATGATAGTTTACTGAAAAAGGTAGATGCGATGAACGCAGCAGGACAGAAACAGGTTATTAAAACCTGGTCCCGTCGTTCCACAATCTTCCCACAGATGGTTGGACATACAATAGCAGTTCATGATGGAAGAAGACATGTGCCTGTATATGTTACAGAAGATATGGTTGGTCACAAACTTGGAGAGTTTGTTGCTACCAGAACTTATAGAGGACATGGAAAAGATGAAAAAAGATCTGGCGTTCGCTAGAATATCGTAGATTTGAAAGGAGGTTTCATCCATGGCAAAAGGACATAGATCCCAAATCAAAAGAGAGAGAAATGCACAGAAAGACACAAGACCAAGCGCTAAGTTATCTTACGCTAGAGTTTCTGTTCAGAAAGCATGTTTCGTATTAGATGCCATCAGAGGTAAGGATGTACAGACAGCACTTGGTATTGTGACTTATAATCCAAGATATGCTTCTAGCTTAATAGAGAAATTATTGAAATCAGCAATCGCTAATGCTGAGAACAACAACGGAATGAGTGTAGAAAACCTTTATGTAGAGGAATGTTACGCTAATAAAGGACCTACAATGAAGAGAATCAAACCAAGAGCACAGGGTAGAGCTTACAGAATCGAAAAGAGAACAAGTCATATCACTGTTGTGCTGAATGAAAGATAAGGAGGGCAATCATGGGACAAAAAGTTAATCCTCACGGCTTAAGAGTCGGAGTTATTAAAGACTGGGACTCCAAATGGTATGCTGAGGCTGACTTCGCTGACTATTTAGTAGAAGATCACAAAATCAGAACATACCTGAAGAAGAAGTTATATAGCGCAGGTGTATCTAAGATTGAAATCGAAAGAGCATCTGACAGAGTGAAATTAATCATTCATACTGCAAAACCAGGTGTGGTTATCGGTAAGGGTGGTTCTGAAATTGAAAAAGTAAAAGCTGAAGTTCAGAAGCTTACAGATAAAAAAGTTATCGTTGATATCAAAGAAGTAAAAAGACCGGATAAAGATGCTCAGTTAGTAGCAGAAAACATTGCCTTACAGTTAGAAAACCGTGTTTCTTTCAGACGTGCAATGAAATCTACTATGACCAGAACAATGAGATCCGGAGCGAAAGGTATCAAAACAGCAGTTGCAGGACGTCTTGGCGGAGCAGATATGGCTCGTACAGAATTCTACAGCGAAGGTACTATTCCACTTCAGACACTTAGAGCAGATATTGACTATGGATTCGCAGAAGCAGATACAACTTACGGCAAATTAGGCGTAAAAGTTTGGATCTACAAAGGCGAAGTACTTCCAACTAAAGGAACAAAGGAAGGGAGCGATAAATAATGTTAATGCCAAAAAGAGTAAAGCGTCGTAAACAGTTCCGTGGTTCTATGGCTGGTAAAGCACTTAGAGGAAATACGATTTCAAACGGAGAATATGGACTTGTCGCTTTAGAACCATGTTGGATCAAATCAAACCAGATCGAAGCAGCCCGTGTTGCTATGACCCGTTACATCAAACGTGGTGGTAAGGTTTGGATTAAGATTTTCCCAGATAAACCAGTAACAGCTAAACCAGCAGAAACTCGTATGGGTTCCGGTAAAGGAACATTAGAATACTGGGTAGCAGTTGTAAAACCAGGACGTGTAATGTTCGAACTTGCAGGTGTTCCAGATGATATCGCACGTGAAGCATTACGTCTTGCTATGCATAAATTACCTTGTAAATGTAAGATCGTTTCTCGCGCAGACTTAGAAGGCGGTGATAACAGTGAAAATTAATAAATTTGTAGAAGATTTAAAAAGCAAATCAGCTGCAGAATTAAATGAAGAATTAGTAGCTGCTAAAAAGGAACTTTTTAACTTAAGATTCCAGAACGCAACCAATCAGTTAGATAACACAAGCAGAATTAAAGAAGTTCGCAAGAACATCGCTAGAATTCAGACAGTGATCACTGAGAAGGCTCAATAATAAAGGATACACCAAATCCACTGGACCAGGAAACACTTTCAGGAGTGGGGTGGGTGTAGATTCGCACGATATTCGGGATAGTCTCGTGGCGTGCTTATACCATGAAAGGAGTAAATAACGTGGAAAGAAATCTTAGAAAAACCCGTACTGGTAAAGTTGTTAGCGACAAAATGGATAAGACAATTGTCGTTGCAGTAGAAGACCATGTTAAACATCCTCTTTACAAAAAGATCGTAAAGAGAACATATAAATTAAAAGCACATGATGAAAAAAATGAATGTAACATTGGTGATACCGTAAAAGTTATGGAAACAAGACCATTATCCAAAGATAAAAGATGGAGACTTGTGGAAATCATCGAGAGAGTTAAATAGTATAGGAGGTATATCAGCATGATACAACAAGAGAGTAGACTTAGAGTTGCTGATAACACTGGTGCCAAAGAATTACTTTGTATCAGAGTTATGGGTGGATCTACCAGAAGATATGCAAATATCGGCGACATTATCGTAGCTACCGTTAAAGATGCAACACCAGGCGGTGTTGTAAAAAAAGGTGATGTTGTAAAAGCTGTAGTTGTTCGTACAGTAAAAGGCGCTCGTCGTAAAGACGGTTCTTATATTAAATTCGACGAAAATGCTGCTGTTATCATCAAAGATGACAAGAATCCAAAAGGAACTCGTATTTTTGGACCAGTAGCCAGAGAGCTTCGTGAAAAACAATTCATGAAAATTGTTTCCTTAGCTCCTGAAGTATTATAAGGAGGTGCCAAAATAATGTCAGCTATGAAAATTAAAAAGGGCGATTCTATAAAAGTAATCGCTGGAAAAGATAAAGATAAAGAAGGTAAAGTTCTTGCTGTAGACGTAAAAGCAGGTAGAGTACTTGTGGAAGGCGTAAGCATGATTACAAAGCATTCAAAACCATCAGCAGCGAATCAGCAGGGTGGAATTGTTAATAAAGAAGCCTTTATTGACGTTTCAAACGTAATGCTGCTTCACAAAGGTAAAGCAACAAGAGTTGGTTTTAAAATGGATGGAGACAAAAAAGTTCGTTTTGCGAAAGCAACTGGCGAAGTGATCGATTAATTAAGAGAGGAGGCCGCACAAGTTGAGTAGACTGAAAGAAACTTACAATAATGAGATCGTAGATGCTATGATCAAAAAATTTGGATATAAAAATGTAATGGAAGTACCGAAAATTGATAAGGTTGTTATCAATATGGGCGTTGGCGAAGCAAAAGATAATGCCAAATTATTAGAAACTGCTGTAAAAGACATGGAAACCATTGCAGGACAGAAGGCAGTTCTTACCAGAGCAAAGAATTCTGTTGCTAATTTCAAAATCCGTGAAGGTATGGCAATCGGATGTAAGGTAACACTTCGTGGCGAGAGAATGTATGAATTTGTTGATCGTCTGATCAATTTAGCATTACCTCGTGTACGTGACTTTAGAGGTGTAAACCCTAACGCATTTGATGGAAGAGGTAACTACGCACTGGGTATTAAAGAACAGTTAATTTTCCCTGAAATCGAATACGATAAAGTAGACAAGGTTAGAGGTATGGACGTAATTTTCGTTACGACTGCTAAGACTGACGAAGAAGCTCGTGAATTATTGGCACAGTTCAATATGCCGTTTACTAAATAGTTATAGGAGGGAAATTTCATGGCTAAAACAGCAATGAAAATCAAACAGCAACGTCCGGCAAAATTCTCTACAAGAGAATACAGCCGTTGTAGAATCTGTGGACGTCCACATGCTTATTTAAGAAAATACGGAATCTGCAGAATCTGCTTCCGTGAATTAGCATACAAAGGACAGATCCCAGGTGTGAGAAAAGCAAGCTGGTAGGATAAAGAAGTAGAGAGGAGGCAACTTAAATGACAATGAGCGATCCAATCGCAGATATGCTTACAAGAATTCGTAATGCAAATACTGCTAAACATGATACAGTAGATGTACCTGCTTCTAAAATGAAAATTGCTATTGCAAACATTCTTTTAGATCAAGGTTATATTGCAAAATATGATATCGTAGAAGATGGAAACTTTAATACAATCCGTATCACCTTAAAATACGGTGCAGATAAAAATGAGAAGATCATAACAGGTCTTAAGAGAATTTCTAAACCGGGCTTACGTGTTTACGCAAACAAGGAAGAACTTCCTAAAGTACTTGGAGGTTTAGGAGTAGCAATTATTTCTACAAACCAGGGTGTTATCACTGATAAAGAAGCTAGAAAGCTTCAGGTTGGTGGAGAAGTACTTGCATTTGTTTGGTAGGCTGTGAACTATTAGAAGTTACTGAAAACAGAAAGGTCTATGACCTTTCCGAAAATTTAAGTAAGGAGGACATATCAAATGTCACGTATCGGAAGAATGCCAGTAGCAGTTCCGGCAGGCGTTACTGTTGAAATTGCAGATGGCAATAAAGTTACTGTTAAAGGTAGCAAAGGTACACTTGAAAGAGTATTACCTGTTGAAATGGATATCAAATTAGAAGATGGTCAGGTTGTTGTTTCCAGACCAAACGATTTAAAGAAAATGAAATCATTACATGGTTTAACAAGAACTCTGATCTCTAACATGGTTGTTGGTGTTAGTGAAGGATATCAGAAAGTTCTTGAAGTAAACGGTGTTGGTTACAAAGCAGCAAAAGCTGGTAAGAAATTAACATTATCACTTGGATATTCCCATCCGGTAGAAATGATCGATCCAGAAGGATTAGAGTCTACTGTAGAAGGAAATAAGATCGTTGTAAAAGGTATCGATAAAGAAAAAGTTGGCCAATACGCAGCTGAAATCAGAGAGAAGAGAAAACCGGAACCTTATAAAGGAAAAGGTATTAAATATGCTGATGAAGTTATTAGACGTAAAGTTGGTAAGACTGGTAAGAAATAATTAAGGAGAGTGTAAAAATGGTTAATAAAGAATCCAGAACAAAAGTTCGCGAAAAAAAACACCTGAAAATTCGTAATCGTTTCAGCGGAACTACTGAAAGACCACGTTTAGCAGTGTTTAGAAGTAATAATCATATGTATGCTCAAATTATTGACGATACAGTTGGAAATACGCTTGTTTCAGCTTCCACCCTTCAGAAGGATGTTAAAGCGGAACTGGAAAAGACCAATAACGTTGATGCAGCAGCATATTTAGGTACTGTTATTGCAAAAAAGGCTTTGGAAAAAGGTATTACAACTGTTGTCTTTGATAGAGGCGGCTTCATATATCAGGGTAAAATCAAAGCATTAGCAGATGCAGCTAGAGAAGCTGGTCTAGAATTTTAGGAGGTAGAACACATGAAACATACAATTATTGATGCTAGCAGCTTAGAATTGAATGAAAAAGTAGTATCAATTAAACGTGTTACAAAAGTTGTTAAAGGTGGTCGTAACTTCCGTTTTACAGCTTTGGTAGTTGTTGGTGATGGCAATGGACACGTTGGCGCTGGACTTGGTAAAGCTACTGAGATTCCAGAAGCTATCCGTAAAGGAAAAGAAGATGCTGCTAAAAAGCTCATCAATGTATCTTTAGATGACAATGCTAGTATTCCACATGATTTTCAGGGTAAATTCGGTGGTGCTTCCGTATTGTTAAAGAGAGCTCCTGAAGGTACCGGTGTTATCGCTGGTGGTCCTGCACGTAGCGTACTTGAGCTTGCAGGCATTAAGAACATCCGTACAAAATCTTTAGGATCAAACAATAAACAAAACGTAGTACTTGCAACAATCGAAGGCTTAAGACAGATCAAGTCTCCTGAAGAAGTTGCTAGACTTCGCGGAAAATCTGTTGAAGAGATTCTGGCGTAAGGAGGATTTGAAAAATGGCAGATAAAGTAAAAGTTACATTAGTTAAATCTACAATTGGTGCTATTCCAAAACATTGTGCCACTGTAGCAGCTTTGGGACTGAAAAAAGTTAATAAATCAGTTGAATTACCAAACAACGCAGCTACCATGGGAATGGTTAAACAAGTACAGCACTTAGTGAAAGTAGAAGAAATCTAAATTATTGATAAGGAGGTGTCGTGATGGATTTATCAAATTTACAGCCTGCTGAAGGTTCAAGACAAAGTGATAACTTCAGAAGAGGACGTGGACACGGTTCAGGAAACGGTAAAACTGCTGGTAAAGGTCATAAAGGACAGAAGGCTCGTTCAGGAGCAACAAGAATTGGCTTCGAAGGTGGACAGATGCCTTTATACAGACGTATTCCGAAGAGAGGTTTCACGAACAGAAATACTCTTGACATTGAAGCAATCAACGTTAGCGAGCTTGAAAGATTTGAAAATGATACCGAAGTTACCATTGAAACATTAATGGAAGCGGGTGTTATTAAAAGTCCAAAAGATGGTGTTAAGATACTTGGCAACGGTGAACTTACAAAGAAGCTTACTGTTAAAGTAAATGCCTTCAGTGAAGGTGCAAAAACTAAAATAGAAGCACTTGGTGGAAAAGCAGAGGTGATCTAATGTTAGAGACGCTACGAAATGCATTTAAAATTAAGGAAGTACGAAAAAAGATTTTCTTCACGTTTTTGATGCTGGTAGTAATAAGATTGGGCTCTCAGCTTCCTGTTCCAGGAGTGGATAGATCGTATTTAGCCAATTGGTTTGCAAACCAGACCGGAGATGCATTTAATTTCTTTAGTGCATTTACCGGTGGCTCTTTCGAGAAGATGTCAATATTCGCTTTGAATATTACACCTTATATTACATCCTCAATCATAATCCAGCTTCTTACCATTGCAATTCCAAAGTTAGAGGAAATGCAAAAAGAAGGGGAAGATGGCAGGAAGAAACTTACTGCTATTACCCGTTATGTAACGGTTGCTTTAGCATTAATTGAATCAATTGCCATGGCAATTGGTTTTGGTAACAAAGGATTAATTCCGGATATGAACTTCGTGAAAGCATTTATGGTTGTAGTTGCATTAACAGCCGGTTCTGCTTTCTTAATGTGGGTTGGTGAACGTATTACTGAAAAGGGTGTTGGAAACGGTATCTCTATCGTATTGATGATTAATATTCTTTCAAGAGTCCCTTCAGATTTATCTTCACTGTATACTACATTCATAAAAGGAAAATCTGTTGCCCGTGGTTCACTGGCAGCATTAGTAATCCTTGCAGTAATAGTGGTTACAGTTGTGTTAGTTATACTTTTGAACGATGCACAGAGAAGAATCCCTGTTCAGTATGCAAAGAAAATGCAGGGACGGAAGATGGTTGGAGGCCAGTCCACACATATTCCGTTGAAAGTAAATACAGCTGGAGTTATTCCGGTTATCTTTGCTTCTTCCCTGATGTCTATGCCGACTGTTATCGCATCGTTCTTAGGTAAGACCGGAGGAACTGGCGTTGGTGCAACAATCCTGGGAATGATGAGCCAGAATAACTGGTTTAGCCCGAAACAGCCGATTTATTCGGTTGGTTTGGTACTGTACATTGCAATGATCATTTTCTTTGCTTATTTCTATACATCCATTACTTTTAATCCAATTGAAGTAGCGGATAATATGAAGAAGCAGGGTGGATTTATTCCGGGTATACGTCCTGGTAAGCCAACCACAGACTACTTAAACAAAATTTTAAATTATCTCGTATTTTTAGGAGCAGTAGGACTTACAATTGTTGTTTTAATCCCAATCTTCTTTAACGGAGTATTTGGTGCATATGTTTCCTTTGGTGGAACATCCATCATCATCATCGTAGGTGTTGTTCTGGAGACATTAAAGCAAATTGAATCACAGATGTTAGTACGTAATTATAGAGGCTTCTTAAGTGAGTAAACAGTGTACTGCATCACTTATCGTTATCTGCACAGGCAGGTAACGATAGGTGGGTAGTGCACTTAAATGCTATATAGGATGGATTATATCTGTTCATGGTTCTGAGCAGATAGGATGGATTATCATAAATGTCCAAGGAAAGGCAGGGGTAAAGTATGAAGATTATCATGTTAGGTGCACCAGGAGCCGGTAAAGGAACACAGGCTAAGAAAATAGCGGATAAGTATCAGATACCGCATATTTCAACAGGTGATATTTTCCGTGCTAATATCAAGAACGGAACGGAACTGGGTAAAAAAGCAAAAACTTACATGGACCAGGGATTATTAGTACCGGATGAACTGGTAGTGGATCTGGTAGTAGACAGAGTACAGCAGAGTGATTGTGCGAATGGCTATGTTCTGGACGGTTTCCCAAGAACAATTCCTCAGGCAGAAGCATTAGATGCAGCACTTGCTAAATTAGGCGATAAAGTTGATTATGCAATTAATGTGGAAGTTCCGGACGAAAATATCATTAACCGTATGGGCGGAAGAAGAGCCTGTGTAGGCTGTGGTGCTACATACCATGTTGCATATAACCCTCCCAAAGAGGAAGGATTCTGTGACATTGACGGCGAAAAGCTGATCTTAAGAGAAGATGACAAGCCAGAGACTGTTAAGAAGCGTCTGGATGTATACCATGATCAGACACAGCCGTTAATTGAGTATTACAGCAGCAAACAAATATTAAAAGAAGTAGATGGCACGGTAGATATGGAAGACGTATTTACAGCTATCGTACAGATATTAGGAGTGTAACACTATGTCAGTAACAATAAAGTCTGCAAAAGAAATTGAACTTATGAGAGAAGCTGGAAGATTACTGGAGATTACTCATAATGAATTGGCAAAGGCAATCAAACCGGGGATATCTACCTGGGAAATTGATCAGCTTGGCGAGCAGATTATCAGAAGCTTTGGCTGTACTCCTAATTTTCTGAATTACAACGGATATCCGGCATCTATCTGCGTTTCTGTTAACGACGAGGTCGTACATGGAATTCCTTCTAAAAAGCGTATCCTGCAGGAAGGGGATATTGTCAGCTTAGATGCAGGACTTATCTATAAAGGCTTTCATTCGGATGCAGCCAGAACCCATGCGGTGGGCGAAATCAGTAAGGAAGCGAAACAACTGATTGAAGTAACAAAACAGTCTTTCTTTGAAGGTATCAAATTTGCAAGGGCAGGGCATCATCTGCATGAGATTTCAGCCGCTATTGGAGCATATGCTGAGAGCTTTGGCTACGGAGTGGTTCGTGACCTGGTTGGCCATGGAATCGGCACCAGCCTGCATGAGGATCCACAAATCCCTAATTTTTCCCAAAAGCGCAGAGGTATCCGCCTTCAGCCTGGAATGACCCTGGCAATAGAGCCAATGATTAATGCCGGACGATACGATGTCGAATGGCTGGATGATGATTGGACGGTAGTGACAGAGGATGGTTCCTGGTCTGCCCATTATGAAAATACAGTATTGATTACTGAAGATGAGCCCGAAATTTTAACTTTGGGACATATTTATGAATAATGAGGGCAAAAAATGGAAAGATTTGAGATAGGAATGCTGGCTGTATCAAGAGCCGGCCATGATAAAGACTGTCTGTATGTAATAAGTGCCATAGATGGTGAATATGTATATCTGACGGATGGAAAGGTGAAACCCCTTGAGCGTCCCAAGAAAAAGAAGAAAAAACATATCCAGGTGATCCGCATGATTCCGGAAGATTTGTGTGGTGCACCTATGGATTCACTTAAAAATGAAGATATCAAACGAGTAATTAAGCATTATCGTAAATCACAGAAAATAGATAATGTCAATCAGGTGAAGAAAGTTTCAGGAGGTTTTTAAATGTCAAAAGTAGATGTTATTGAAGTAGAAGGAACTGTGTTAGAAAAATTACCAAATGCGATGTTTAAAGTAGAATTAGAGAATAAGCATGTAGTTTTAGCACACATCAGCGGAAAGTTACGTATGAATTTCATCCGTATACTTCCGGGTGACAAGGTTACAATCGAATTATCACCGTACGATTTAGATAAAGGCCGTATTATTTGGAGAGATAAGTAAAAAAAGTCAATATTTTGCTTGCATTTCCAATATATTCGTGATATAATTTGAGTCGAACTTTTTGTGAAGACACCATGTTTCGGTGTCGCAGTTTGCCCAAATACCGGGCGTTAAATGGTGTGAAAGGAGGATTTACCATGAAGGTTAGATCATCAGTGAAACCTATTTGCGAAAAATGCAAAATCATCAAAAGAAAAGGAAGTATCAGAGTAATCTGTGAAAATCCGAAGCACAAACAGAGACAGGGATAAGATCTGTTTGTAAAGTTTTATTTTAGTGCGGCTGCAGCAGGACTCACCAGGGTGTGTTGTTACTGCTGATGACAATATAAAGTGGAGACTCGCTCCACCATATATTGCTTATAATACCGGATGCATGCATACCACCTCGTTCAGTAATGGGGGGCATTCGGAAAGGTCGTATTTCAATGCGGCTGGGCAGGACCATCTATCCGTGCCTCAATTAAGGACAATATAATTAAGGTTTCGAAAGGCGCACACATTTCAGACATGCAAAAGGCATGGGCTGCGCGGCATCGTAATCTTACAAGAAAATGGAGGAAATATTACATGGCTCGTATTGCTGGTGTAGACTTACCAAGAGAAAAACGTGTAGAAATTGGATTAACTTACATCTACGGAATTGGTAGAGTAAGTGCAACAAAAATTCTGGAATCTGCAAAGGTTAATCCGGACACTCGTGTCAGGGATTTAACTGATGAAGAAGTAGGAAGAATTCGTGACGTAATTGATGAAACACAGACTGTAGAAGGTGATTTAAGAAGAGAAATCGCTCTTAATATCAAGAGATTACAGGAAATCGGATGCTATCGTGGAATCCGTCATAGAAAAGGACTTCCGGTTCGTGGACAGAAGACAAAGACCAATGCTAGAACAAGAAAAGGTCCTAAGAGAACAGTTGCTAACAAGAAGAAATAATATTGTATTTACGAAAATTACAAACTTTATTAAAGAATATGAGAAAGTAGGTTAGTTTAAAATGGCTAAAAAAGTTACCAAAAAAGTGACAAAAAAGCGTGTAAAGAAAAACGTTGAACGCGGACAGGCACACATTCAGTCATCTTTCAATAACACAATCGTAACATTAACTGATGCTGAAGGAAATGCTTTATCATGGGCAAGTGCTGGTGGTCTGGGATTTAGAGGTTCAAGGAAATCTACTCCATATGCTGCACAGATGGCAGCTGAAACAGCTACAAAAGCAGCATTAGTACATGGTCTTAAGACTGTAGATGTTATGGTAAAAGGACCAGGTTCAGGACGTGAAGCAGCGATTCGTGCTCTTCAGGCATGTGGTCTTGAAGTAACTAGTATCAGAGACGTGACTCCGGTTCCACATAATGGATGCCGTCCACCAAAACGCAGAAGAGTCTAATAGGAGGGGTAGAGTAAGATGGCAGTTAATAGAGTTCCTGTTCTTAAAAGATGTAGATCACTTGGATTAGATCCAATTTACTTAGGAATAGATAAAAAATCCACTAGAGAATTAAGAAGAGCAAACCGTAAAATGAGTGAGTATGGTTTGCAGTTAAGAGAAAAACAGAAAGCAAAATTCATTTATGGTGTTTTAGAAAAACCTTTCAGAAACTACTATAAAAGAGCTGAGAAAATGACGGGTATGACTGGTCCTAACCTGATGATCTTATTAGAGTGCAGATTAGACAACGTATTGTTCCGTGCAGGACTTGCAAGAACTAGAAAAGAAGCTAGACAGATCGTTGACCACAAGCACGTATTAGTAAACGGCAAACAGGTTAATATCCCTTCTTATTTAGTAAAAGCAGGCGATACTATCGAAATCAAAGAGAAATGCAAAGGTTCTCAGAGATACAAAGATATTTTAGATGCAACAAGTGGAAGACTTGTTCCTGAATGGTTAGATACTGAAGCAGAAGCTTTAAAAATTTCTGTTAAAGAAGCACCAGCCAGAGAAGCAATTGATGTTCCAGTTGATGAGATGCTTATCGTCGAGTTGTATTCTAAATAATCCTTAAAGTGATTTCGTCACCCTCAAAAAAATGATAACCCAAAAGGAGGGGCTTTTATAGTGTTCGATTTTAATAAACCAAAAATTGAGATAGCTGAGATATCAGACGATAAGACCTACGGAAGATTTGTTGTGGAACCTTTAGAGAGAGGTTACGGAACGACGCTTGGTAATTCTCTTAGAAGAATCATGCTTTCCTCATTACCGGGAGCTGCAGTAAGCCAGGTGAAGATTGAAGGCGTGTTACATGAATTCAGCTCGATTCCAGGTGTAAAAGAAGATGTCACTGAGATCATTATGAACATCAAATCACTGGCGATTCAGAACAACAGTGAGACGAATGAAGCTAAGGTTGCATACATCGAATTTGAAGGCGAAGGCGTGGTAACAGCTGCTGATATTCAGGCAGACCAGGACATTGAGATTCTCAATCCTGACTTAGTCATCGCAACTTTAAATGGTGGTGCAGACAGCAAATTATACATGGAACTTACCATTACAAAAGGCAGAGGATATGTAAGTGCTGATAAGGGTAAAAACGATGATATGCCGATTGGTGTAATTGCAGTGGATTCTATTTACACTCCGGTAGAACGTGTTAACCTGACTGTTCAGAATACACGTGTAGGCCAGATTACCGATTACGATAAACTGACATTAGACGTATATACGAACGGAACATTAGCTCCTGATGAAGCAGTCAGCCTTGCAGCGAAAGTCTTAAGTGAGCATTTAAGCTTATTCATTGACTTATCAGAAAATGCGAAATCCGCAGAAGTAATGATTGAAAAAGAAGACAATGAAAAAGAGAAAGTGTTAGAAATGAACATTGACGAATTAGAGCTGTCTGTTCGTTCTTACAACTGCTTAAAGAGAGCCGGTATCAATACCGTAGAAGAATTGTGTAACAGGACTTCGGAAGATATGATGAAGGTTCGTAACTTAGGACGTAAGTCTTTAGAAGAAGTATTAGGAAAATTGAAAGAACTTGGATTACAGTTGAACCCAAGCGACGAATAGTTGCTGGTGAATACTTCCCGAACTAGCTTCGGGAAGGTACCTGTGCCAGGCGATAATAATAAAACATTATGGACAAGAAAGCATTTATGAAGTAAGCCCGAAGAGCATTCTTAAATGTTCCACATATGGAGGAAATATAAAATGGCAGGTTATAGAAAACTTGGAAGAACTTCCAGTCAGAGAAAAGCATTGATCAGAAATCAGGTTACCGCTTTACTCCACAATGGTAAGATCGTTACAACAGAAACCAAAGCAAAAGAAATCCGCAAAGTTGCAGAAGGCTTAATTGCTATGGCTGTTAGAGAAAGAGACAACTTTGAAACTGTTACAGTTACTGCTAAAGTAGCTCGTAAAGACAAAGATGGCAAAAGAGTGAAAGAAGTTGTAGATGGTAAGAAAGTTACTGTTTATGATGAAGTTCAAAAAGAAATTAAAAAAGACAATGCTTCCAGACTTCATGCCAGAAGACAGATGTTAAAAGTACTTTATCCTGTAAAGGAAGTACCGAAGGAAGCAGCTGGTAAGAAAGCAAATGCAAAACAGGTTGATTTAGTAGATAAATTATTTACCGAAATCGCTCCTAAATATGCAGACCGTAACGGTGGTTATACAAGAATCGTAAAGATTGGCCTTCGTAAAGGTGATGCAGCTATGGAAGTTCTGTTAGAGCTTGTATAAGAGCAGTAGACTCCCGCTAGATTTTTAGCGGGAGCTTTTTTACAGTTGTTATGAAATCGATACCTCAAAATAAATAATTGTTATAAGGAAGGTAGAAAACATTATGAATATCAGCGAAATAGCGGAATTAGCAGGGGTTTCCAGAGCTACGGTTTCCAGGTATTTTAATAATGGCTACATAAGTGACGAGAAAAGGGAAAAGATCCGTGATGTAATAGAGAGGACTGGTTATGTACCATCGATGTCCGCTCAGGCTCTTCGTACCAAGAAGTCCAGGCTGATCGGTGTTATCGTGCCAAAGATCAGTTCTGAGTCAATCAGCAATATGGTAAATGGAATCAGCCAGATACTTACAAAAAACGGTTATCATATATTGCTTGGCAATACAGAAAACAATTTACAGAAGGAACTGGAATATATCAATGTCTTTCGTAACAACCATGTGGATGGTATTGTGTTCATTGCTACAGTATTTACGAAGAAGCATATTGAAGAATTAAAATCTCTGGATGCACCGGTTGTGATATTGGGACAGGAACTGGAAGGGTATTGCAGTGTCTTTCATGATGATTATCACGCAGCAAGGGATTTGACAGAGAGTATGATACAGGCAGGCTGCCGTAATATCGGTTATCTGGGAGTTACCGAAAAGGATCGTGCGGTAGGTGTGGATCGTAAAGAAGGCTTTTTAAATGCGCTTAAGGCGTCAGGCGGAGACGTGGATAGGAAAGCCATGCGTGTATGTGAGTTTAATGCAGAATCCGGCTACCGGCAGATGAGACAGCTCCTGGAAGAGAAGCCGGATCTGGATGGAGTGGTGTGCGTTACCGATAGTATTGCACTTGGCGCTATTGAATGTATTAGGGAAAAAGGGCTGCGCATACCGGAAGATATATCCGTCGTGGGCATGGGTGACAGCCAGTTTTCAAAAGTTATTACGCCAAAACTGACCACAGCCAGATATTTTTATGAGCAGAGCGGACAGGAAGCAGCCGAAATGCTGGTAAATCTTATTGATGCAAAAGAAACCCATGTAAAAAAGCTTAAACTGGGCTATGAAATTATTCAAAGGAATTCTGTAAGAAAAAAAGAAGATCAGTAATAAAGGAAATAATAAATATAGCAAGAAATAAACCTTAATAAAGATAAAAAATGCCGCATATTGGGATCTGCCAGTTGCGGTATCTTTTTTGGATGTCTGGTCTGCAGGCTATTAGTAAATTTATACAAAAACAATCCCTGAAATTTAGCGTAGTTTCATAATTTACAATTCGGAGAAAAGCGTGTAAAATACAATTAAAGAAATGGGATCGATACCATATAATATTTCTCATAATTATAAGGAATATTATATGGTAATAATTCAACATTATGTGAGATCGATAACATATGGAGGAGGAGAAAAATGGATTACAGAAAAGTGGCACGGGAGATTTATGAGCAGATCGGCGGCAAAGAGAATTTAATCTCAGCAGCCCATTGTGCAACAAGACTTCGTCTTGTTATATCCGATAATGGAAAAGCGGATAAGGAAAAGGTAGAAAATATAGACGGGGTGAAAGGAGTCTTTTTCGCCCAGGGGCAGATGCAGATTATCCTGGGTACGGGTGTGGTGAATAAAGTCTATGATGAATTTATTCAATTTGCAGATATCTCAGAAAGCAGTAAAGAAGAATTAAAGCAGGCTGCAGCATCAAAGGCGAATCCATTGCAGAGACTGATTAAAACTCTGGGTGATATCTTTGTTCCAATTATCCCGGCTATTGTAGCCAGCGGCTTTTTAATGGGAATCATGGAAGCTTTAAACTTTATGGTTGCCAATGGATTCCTGGATATTAATACTTCCGGTTCCATCTATGTCTTTGCAAAAATCTTCAGTAATACGGCATATACATTTTTACCGATTCTCATTGCATACAGTGCAGGTAAAGTATTTGGTGCCAATCCGTTTTTGTCCGCAGTAATCGGTATGATCATGATCCATCCGGATCTGCAGAATGCCTGGTCAGTGGCAACCGAAGGAGTGCAGGCTACACAGAGTGTCTGGTTTGGACTATACAGTGTAGATATGGTAGGATACCAGGGACATGTCATTCCTGTAATTATATCCGTATGGGTTCTTGCACAGATTGAAAAAAGGCTTCATAAAATTGTGCCTGCAATGTTTGATCTGTTTGTTACACCGTTAGTCAGCGTATTTGTCACCGGATATTTAACGCTTTCTATCATAGGTCCGGTTTTTGTAACTGTTGAAAATGGACTTTTAGATGGTGTCCAGTGGCTGATTGCCCTGCCACTTGGTATTGGCAGTTTTATCATGGGCGGCGCCTATGCTACAACCGTAGTTGCCGGGGTACATCACATGTATACCATCATAGATCTGGGACAGATTGCAAAATTTGGAATGACCTTCTGGCTGCCTCTTGCCTCGGCAGCAAATATGGCACAGGGTGGAGCAACACTGGCTGTGGCAATTAAGACAAAGGACCTGAAAATAAAAGCAATGGCCGTTCCGTCTGCATTAAGTGCATTTATGGGCATTACAGAGCCGGCGATCTTTGGTGTAAACCTTCGCTTTGTTAAGCCCTTTATCATGGCATCCATAGGGGGTGCATGCGGTGCCCTCTATGCATCTGTGGTTGGACTTGGAGCAACAGGGACAGGAGTAACCGGGATCTTTGGTATTCTGCTTTGTCTGAACCAGCCGGCACATTACCTGATCATGATGCTGATCTCAGCGGGTACGGCATTTGTACTTACGTGGCTATTTGGTTATAAGAATCAGGTTAAAGAAGTGGAAAGTGTAAATCAAATAAAAGTTAACAGAGAAAATCAAAAAGAAGTTAACAGTGAAAAAATAGAAGAGGGTGAGAAAATCCTACCGGAAGCAACTGACAATAAAACTGTTTTCAGTCCGTTGAAAGGTAACGTCATTCCCATATCCGAAGTAAAGGATGAAACATTTGCTTCGGAAATGTTGGGCAAAGGAGTTGGAATTTTGCCTTATGCAGATCGGGTGGTTGCACCTTTTGATGGAACAGTCACCACATTTTTTGAAACGAAACATGCCATAGGGCTTACCAATCAGGACGGTCTGGAAATTTTAATCCATGTTGGAATAGATACGGTGAATCTGAAAGGGGAACACTTTAAAGCATATACGAAAGAAGATGCAGCGGTGAAGAGGGGTGACCTGCTTCTGGAGTTCGACAAAAAATGTATCGAGGAAGCCGGATACGATACAACTACAATGGTGATTGTTACAAATACCGATGACTATGAAAGTGTAAATTGTAAAACCGGGCAGCCGGCAGAAGAACAGGATGTAATTATTGAGATTTGCTAATTTAAGATATCAGAGGAGCGGTATTATGAATGCGATGAACAGAGATTTGATGAAGCTTGTGGCGGAGAAGGAGCAGAATGCCTGGAAGAAATGGGATGAGGATCATTGGCGCCCTGGATTTCATCTGATGCCGGTAACCGGATGGCTGAATGATCCCAATGGCCTTTGTTTTTATAAAGGAGACTATCACGTTTTTTTTCAATATTCTCCCTTTGATGAAAATGGCGGAGTAAAGTTCTGGGGACATTATAAAAGTAAGAATCTGACGGAGTGGAAGTATCTGGGAGCCGCCCTCTATGCAGATCAGCCTTATGACTGTCATGGAGTCTATTCAGGATCGGCATATATAGAAGATGATACGATGTATTTGTACTATACCGGCAACGTGAAACATTTAGGCGATTATGACTATGTAAATAATGGAAGAGAATCCAATACTGTGCTGGCAGTCAGTAAAGATGGATTGCACTTTGAAAATAAGAACTGTATTATGACAAATAAGAACTATCCACCCGATTGTACCTGCCATGTAAGGGATCCGAAAGTCTGGCGTGAGCATGATCGTTATTATATGGTACAGGGAGCCAGAAGGCAGGGATCTGCGCCGGGAAACGATTTTGGGGAAGTACTGGTCTTTGAATCAGTAGATAAAGTAAACTGGCAGATACGGGATCGGATAACCAGTGAGTTACCATTTGGATATATGTGGGAATGCCCCGATTATTTTCCATTGGATGGGATGAATATTCTTGCTGTCTGCCCTCAGGGTGTAGAGTCGGAGGGAATCAGGTACCAGAATCTTTATCAATGCGGTTATTTTGCGGCAGATAAAAAGATCACGTCACGGTGCAGGCTGGGAGGTTTTACGGAGCTGGACTTTGGCTTTGATTTTTACGCGCCCCAGACATTTCAGGATGAAAAAGGGCGGCGGGTTATGATCGGCTGGGCAGGTATGCCGGATGCAGATTATGAAAATCCTACGGCACAGAAAGAAAACTGGCAGCACTGTCTGAGTGTACCACGGGTACTGGAATGGAAAAACGGACAGATTTACCAACGGCCTGCAGAGGAACTGCAAATGCTCCGTCAGGAAAAAATAACGGGAGAAATAGCAGGCAGTTATGTGAAAAAAGATCTATCAATGTATGAATTGGAGCTTTTTGTAACTGGGGGTTTTGAAATACGGATTGCAGAAGATCTGTCCATCAGCTATGATCCGGTCAGCAGGAAGGTAGTTCTAAGTTTACATGGCAGACTGGCTGCCGGGAGAACCTTAAGAGCAGTGCTTGTGGATAAAATGGAAAAGATACACTTACTTGTGGATAACTCAATACTGGAGATCTTTATAAATGAAGGTGAAAAAGTAATGACTACGAGATTTTATCCCAATGAAAGAGTGCATGAAATGATGATAAAAGCAGACAATGGAAAATTCAATTTATGGAGGCTGAATAAAATGGAATTCCAGAAGGGCTCCATATATTGATAGATATTGACACAATTGAAATGAAAATTTTTAAGCAGTCGAAAAAGATAATATAGTAAATGGAGTATAATCAAGGTATACGAACGGCAATAATCCTTCGTATACCTTTTTGGATAGAATGCTTCCGCATATACAGCTGCCTTTACCCAATTCAAAGAGACCTGCGCAGCAGTACCTTTGACAATGATTTTTTCCAAGACTTAATCCTGCAGACGGTACGTGGGGAAATAATCAGAAAAAAGGCTGCTGTGAGAATAAGTCCCGTACCTAAGCCTGAGATAAAGTGGGAAAGTTCTTCCGGAAAAAATGTGAAATTTACCATACGTATCAGATTAGAGGTGAGAATAAACATAGATCCGATATTGAGTAATTTTATTTTTGGGTTTTCATTCATCATTTCAATCACCTGCCTATTATACTTTTACAGTTAAAAATGACTGTTAATATTTATGCTGGTAATAAAACTTCGTTATTGCAAGCAGAAGCATGAATGCCATGGCTGTACAGAGCAGTGTTTTAAAGATAACCAGGTTAAAGAAACTGGAAATTAACATCGCCAGATATATCAGTATAAGAAGTATAAGCAACGCTGAGTGGACTGCTTTCTGGGCAATTGCCTGGTTGCGTTCATCCTGTTCTTTCAGCCTTGCAGTATGAACTTTTTTCTTATCCGTTAAGGTAAACCGGATTTTGACGATTAACAGGATTCCGCCCAAAATCAACCCGGTGCCCATACCGCAGTACAGTCCTTTAGAATAGTCAGAAAGATAAGCATGATTTCCCGATGAGAAATAGAGTGAGCATAGAATCGTTATTATGCCAAGGGCGATCATAATAAAAAAGTAGGCAGTACGTTTTTTCAGGATGTTGATAAATTCCTGATCATTTGCAGCAGTAGGTGCTAAGGTTTTCATTAACATATATTTTCCTCCTCCAGATCAAAAATAAAAATATCTTCAATAGTTAATTGAAAGTACTGGGCAATCTTGTGAGCCAGAACCAAAGATGATTTGTATTTCCCATTTTCCAGGGAAATTATGGTCTGACGTGTGACATCCACCGCATCAGCCAGTTCGCTTTGTGTGATTCGTCTTTCTTTTCTAAGTATCTGAATCCGATTTTGCAACCATCCACTTCCTTTCCGAGCAATTTATAATTATACTCCGCTGTATTTAGATTTGTATTTGTAGATAGCAGATCCAATTCTATGCTTAAATGTATAGTTAACTTTACAATTAAAGTATAGTGCGCTTTACATTAAATGTCAAGTGTATTTTACTTTTTGGATTATTATTTCTAAGTTTACCGTGTGTGTTGGGTTTCGGTGAGAAAGGGAAGCAGTGTGCGGGCAATCATCCCCACTTACCCGTCACCCAGACACTTGTTTTGCAAATTCGGTTAAATACGACTAAATTCTGCATGCAGGGGCATAAATAAAGGAAAAGGTATGATAGAAAAAGAATATTTCGGGAATAGTGGCTTGCAAAAACACGGAAGGCATTATAAAATAGAGAGATGTAAATGAGAATAGGAGAATCTGCCGATGAAGAAGAAATGGGCTGCCTGCGCAGTGATCCTGGTAGTGATGGCTGTAAGTTTTCCCATCAGTGCCAAATCTCTGGGAGAGAATAAGCAGGATAGTACGGACCAGATTCTAAATGGCCTTAAAGACAAGGCAAAAGACAATCTGGACTGGCTGGACCTAAACCAGTGGATGAAACAAAACTCAGAAGATAATGAACTGCAGACAGAATCTCTGACAGAGACACAGACAGAGACACAGACAGAGACACAGACAGAGACACAGACAAAGACACAGATACAGACAGAAAATCAGATACAGACAAAAAAACAGACAGACGAGAAACCTAGTGAAGAAAACGAAGTACAAAAGATAAAAGCCAGTGATATACCTCCATTGGATCTGAACAGACATTTAATAAAAAATGAAGTGACAGAAGATTATTATGTAGATATCAAAGGGAGACGTGCAAAAAATATGTGGGTACTGCAGGGAGATGAAGAAGTCTTTCTGGGAGCAGACGGAAACGCGATAAAAGAGTTGTCCGAAGGCTGGTACGAGATAGATAAAAAGTGGTATTACTACACGGATGAGGGCATTTTGAAGACCGGCTGGTTTACGGTGGACGGAAAAAAATACTATGTGAATAAAACTACACAGCAGAGGCTTAGCGGCTGGTATGTTATAGATGATAAGACATATTATTTTGATCCTGAAACGGGGGTAATGGCAATGAATCAGTGGGTTGGTGAAAAATATGTGGGTCCGGAAGGGACGGTTACTAAAAAATTGCCGTCAAGTGCTTCGATAACGATGAAGAATATTCTTCAAAAACCGGAGCTTCCTACGGGATGTGAATCCGTGGCATTGGCAATGGTTTTAAAATTTTACGATTTTCCGGTGAAGAAAACAACGATTGCGGACCAGTACCTGGATTATAGTTCTGACAATTTTGTTTCTTCTTTTGTCGGTAATCCAAGATCAGGAAACGGTGCGGGATGCTATGCGCCGGCAATTACAAAGGCGGCGAATAAATACCTGGAGGAAAAGGAATCTGAGCTGCGGGCGGAAGATATATCGGGAACCCCATTGGAAGAACTCTATCCGTATATTGAGTCAGGCCAGCCGGTACTGGTATGGAATACCATGTATATGCAGCAGCCTGAATTCACTGGTGCCACGTATACGGAAAATGGAAAGACCTACCGATGGTACAGGAAAGAGCATTGTGTGGTTCTGTGCGGTTATGATAAAGAGAAGGGAACCGTTACCGTAAATGATCCGTTAGAAGGTATCATAGAACGTAATGCCGAGGACTTCGAAGCGATATATGATCTGACCGGTCAGATGGCGGTTCTGATACAATAACAATACTGTAATTGCACTTATAATTGAGTCAAAAGGAAGATACAATGAGAGAAAGATAAATAGAATAGGGGAAGATACAAATGAAAAAGAAACCGGCAATGATTACGCTGCTGATACTGTTCCTGTTATTATGCCTGCCGGTCACGGCAGATGCGAGATGGAAGAAGACATCTCAGGGAACGTACCGCTACTATGATGCAAACGGTAAATTGTTGAAAAACCGCTGGATTGGGAATTATTATGTGGATAAAAAAGGAAATCGTGTCACGGACCAGTGGATTGGCAAAGGAAGCAAACTGTACTTTGTTGGACGGGATGGAAAGTGGATTCCAAACTTTAAGGGTGGATGGCAGCAGATTAAAGGGAAGTGGTATTATTATAAAAAATCAGGTGTTACCAAAAAAGGTTGGTTTACGGTAAAAGGAAATACGTATTATGCAAATAAGAAAACCGGTGTTCGCTATACGGGATGGCATACCATTAGCGGAAAGAAATATTATTTTAATACCAAAACCGGCATTATGGCAGCGAAGAAGTGGGTTGGAGACAGCTATGTTAATGCAAAGGGAATTGTGACAAAGACCAGGGCTTCCTCTTATGAGCTAAGTATGGATGCAATCCTGCAAAATCCGGAGCTTCCTACCGGATGTGAATCCGTTGCGCTGACAAACGTATTAAACTATTATAAATTTCCACTGAAAAAGACGACCATTGCGGACAATTATCTGGAATACAGTTCCTATAATTTTGTCTCAGCGTATATTGGAAATCCAAGATCCTGGGATGGGGCAGGGTGTTATGCGCCCGCCATTACCAATGCAGCAAATAAATTTCTAAGAGAGAAGCGTTCGGGACTGACTGCTACAGACCTGACGGGAACTTCATTTACAAAGCTGTACAAATATGTAGAAGCAGGTAATCCCGTAATTGTGTGGAACACCATGTATATGATGCAGCCGGTATATACTGATTTGACATATTATGAAAATGGCAGGACTTACCGATGGTATGGCAGGGAACATTGTGTTGTATTATGTGGATATGATAAAGAAAAAGGAACAGTTTTAATTAATGATCCTTTAGATGGAATTGTAGTCAGAAATGCGGAGGATTTTGAAAGTCTGTACAATCAGATGGGTAAAATGGCGGTTCTGATACGATAAAAAAGTGGCATAAGCTAGTTAAAAGCAAGTTTCAAACATGCTTTAGACTGGCTTATGCCTCTTTTTTGAGGGCAGGACAACCCTCTGACTGTTTTCTTCTCTGTTTACTTGCGGAGGTAAATAGAGAGAATAGCAGTTATTAAAAGAACAGAGGTTTATGTATTAAATACCCAAAGCTTTCGCTTGAGTATTTATCGGTATCCTCTACCGATGAACTTATTATATCCGAATTTAATATATAAGTCTAATTGAAAAATATAGGTAAATCCATAGATAAAAACTATGATACTACAAATCGCTATAGACAATCCTTCCGTCACAAATGGTGTGTCTTACCTTTCCTTTTACATCCCATCCATGGAATGGTGTATTTCGTCCTTTTGAGACAAAAGTATTTTTATCAATCTTATAAGCGTGGGAAGGATCAATGATGACGATATCCGCAGTCTTCCCTTTCTGCAGGCTGCCTTTATCGATTCCAAGGATACGTGCAGGGGCGGTACTCATGCGTTCGGCCATCATCATGGGAGTAAGATAACCCGGTTCAACCAGTCGGGTGATTGTCAGGGCAACGGCTGTCTCCAGACCCACGATACCAAAAGCAGCTTTACGCCAGTCCTTGTCCTTTTCATGTGCAGCGTGGGGAGCATGGTCTGTGGAAATGGTATCAATCGTTCCATCAGCCAGTCCTTTAATTAATGCGTTCACATCTTCTTTGGAACGAAGGGGAGGAGCCATTTTATAGTTGGTATCATCAGGGGGAATGTCCCCGCTGGTCAATGTAAAATGATGGGGGCAAACTTCAGCTGTTACGTTGATGCCTCTATCTTTTCCCTGGCGAACAAGGTCAACGGAACCTTTTGTAGAACAGTGGCAGATATGAAGTCGGGCTCCGGTTTCAGCAGCAAGCTGAATATCGCGTTCTATAATGCGGTCTTCCACTTCATTGGGGATTCCCGGAAGGCCGTATTTTCTGGATGTCTCACATTCATTCATAACCCCTTTACCTTTCAGGTCAGCATCTTCACAATGATCCAGAACAGGAAGATTGAACTTGGCAGCAGTTCGTAAGCCCTCCTGATACAGTGCTGCATCCATGACGGTTTTTCCATCTTCACTCAGTGCTGCCGCACCGCATGCAGCCATTGAAGCAATGTCTGCTAATTCTTCACCCTGCATTCCCTTTGTAACGGCACCAGCCTGGAGGACATGAATAGGAGAAAGTCTTGCGGCTTTTTCATATATGGAAGAGATCTTTTCGCCGCTGTCAATGACGGGAAGTGTATTTGCCATTGCAACAATTGTTGTAAAACCTCCTTTGGCAGCAGCCATAGAACCCGTTTCAATATTCTCTTTATATTCCAGTCCGGGATCCCGTAAATGGACATGCAGGTCAATCAGTCCAGGCATGACAAAACACCCGCTTGCATCTAAGATTTCATCTGAGTCCTCGCAAATATTCTCAGCTACCTTAAGGATTTTATCATCTTCAACTAAAATATCAGCTATCTCATCTTTTTTACTGGAGGGATCAATCACTCGTCCATTTTTTATTAATAAGCGCATAAAGGCTCCTTTCAAGATTGCACCCTGTTTCCATATGGAGCAGGGTTGTTGTTTCTGGTTTTTATTATCGTATCATAGAAAATAATGAAATGTAAAGGGGGAAAAGGAATTAGGGTAACTTGCAAATGATACATAGATAAAAACTATGAATTCGTAGAAATTTTTCAATTGGACTTATGGATTGGCTGGCAGTATAATGACATCATCAGATAGGGAATAAAGAAGTGGAATTGAGAGTCAGCAGGAAATAAATAGGTGAATTTCCAAATGACAGTAAGAGAGGAAGAGACGGATGGGATTTCCAGAAAAAGTAACACTGTGCGAAGTTGTCACCAGAGACGGATTTCAAACAGCTCCTAAGATATATTCGGTGGAGGAAAAGGTGAAAATTATTGAAGCTGTAGTGGATGCAGGTGTGAAATGCGTGGAAGTAGGTGCATTTTCAACGTATGAGACGATGTACAAAATGAAAGATACAGATAAGGTATTTCAACAGCTTCATAAAAAACAAGGTGTAGAATACAGAGCGTTGGTTTATCTGCCGGATGATGTAAAAAGGGCGGCAGACTGCGGATGCAGAAAGATCAAACTGAATGTCTCTGCAAGTACAAAGCATAACCTGGATGGAGCAGGACGTTCACCTCTTGAATCCATGAGGAGCTTTGCAAAATCAGGAGATATTGCAAGAGATCATCGGATGGGATTCGCCGGGTCTATTTCGCTGCCATTTGCATCCCAGTGGGAAGGAGAAATACCACTTGATTTTATTATAGAGATTGTAAAGGCATTCGAAGATGCCGGAGCTGCTCAGGTATCACTCTCCGATTCAGCAGGACTAGGGAATCCGGAACTGGTTTACCGCAGAGTGATGGAGCTGAGAGAGGCATTTCCGAAAATGGACTGGATGCTTCACATGCATAATACCAGAGGGATGGGACTTGCGAATATGGTGGCAGCTATGGGGGCCGGGATTGACAAAATTGACACTTCGCTGGCTGGTTTGGGCGGATGTCCGTACATAAAAGGTGCTACCGGAAATATTTCAACGGAAGATGCCCTGTTTATGCTAAACGGCATGGGGGTGGAAACCGGGATTGACTTCCATAAAATTATGGATGCAGGGAAATATGTAACCGACCTGGTGGAAAACAGAGGAACAGACAGCTACCAGCAGCGTTTGCGGGCATTGGCAGAGTCCGTATCTTAAATATGAAAATAGTGGATAAGCCATTATATATAAGATCACACAATTAAAGGAGGAAATATTATGTCAGATTGGAGTTTTCCAAACAAAGGTTATATGGAGTCGGCAGACAAGATGTATTATCAGACAATGAACAAAAGGGATGTAGAGGAAAGATTGGAGAAGGATGATATTGTAATTATCCCGGTTGGCTCTACAGAGAATCATGGTAATTCCGGACCCATCGGCGAAGATACATTTATCGTAAGCCGTATTGCAGAAATGGTAGCAAAAAAGACTGGATGTACAGTTGCTGAACCGGTATGGTATGGTTCCCATCCATTTCACCATATTGGACAGCCATGTACCATTCCACTTCCGGATGATATTTTTATTGCACAGTTAAGGGCGATTATCACCGGATTTTGGAATACCGGATTTCGGAAACAGATTTTCATCAGTATGCACGGGCAGGAATATTCTCTTCCGGTAGCATTACAGGAATGGGGCAAAAAATATCAGGTTCCGGCAATGCTGTATTTTGTGGATCTGCCGCGTGTTATGGGGCAGACATTGATGGATAAGGAACACGGAGGACCCTATAACCGTCCGTTCCAGCATGCATGTGAAGCAGAGCAGAGTATTTCACTTGCACTCTTCCCGGAACTTTGTAATATGGAGGATGCAGAAGATACCGATGTACATGGTATTTTACCGGCAGGACACGTAGACCGGGGCGGAGATATTTATGGAAATCCAATCCCCGGACACTGTGTGGTTGGTAATGCAGGTATTGAGTGTGTAACAGCTCCCCAGGGGGTATTAGGCCATGCAACGGAAGCAGATCCCGAAAAAGCAAAAGCATCTATCAATAAAGTCTGTGATTATCTGGTAAAATTACATGATGATATTTTAACAGCGTGCCCTCCGGGTGTTTTGCCGCCTGCTTCTTATATGAGCCAGAGAGATCCGGAAGAAATCGAGAAATTATTAAAGGGGCCTACACATGGAGGAAAGCATATCTATACACTGGCCTGGCCAACGTAAGAGGATGCCGGCATATCCACCCTGCAAACTGGACCGCACTTCTTAACATAAGCATTTCTCAGGGATGTGCCAGAACCTGTTTGAAGAATCATCAAACACGTCTGGTAAGCCGGTTTACGGGACAAAGAAAATAATGAATAGAAAGGAAGCCACGTAAAAACGATGAAAGCATTAGTATATAAAGGACCGGGGATATTGGAACTGGAAGAACGTCCTGTTCCTGTTCCCGGCAAAGGAGAAGTTTTAATAAAAATCAAAAAGGTTTCTATATGCGGTTCTGATCTGGGGGCATACCGTGTTGCTTCAGACCGGTTTCGGGCACCTCTTGTATTGGGCCATGAATTTTCCGGAGATATAGAAGAACTTGGAGAAGGTGTAACAAATCTAACCAAAGCGCAGAGAGTAACGGTAAATCCAATGGTGTTGTGCAATGACTGCTTCTTTTGTGAAAGAGGAGAAGGAAATCTCTGTGGTAATCGAAAGAGTATGGGGACTGCAATTGGCGGGATCCAGACACATGGAGCAATGGAAGAGTATGTAGCAGTACCGGAGTGGATGGTTGTTCCTATTGCAGATAATGTATCCTATGAAGCAGCAGCAATGCTGGAACCATGCGGCGTAACACTTGCCTGTGCGAAAAAAGGATTTACAGAGGATGAAAAAAATACAGTAGTAATAGGGGCAGGCCCCATTGGTTTACTTATAGTAAAATTTCTAAAAGCATTGGGTGTTCCAAATGTAATTGTCTCTGACATTTTAGATACACGTTTGGAGAAAGCAAAAGAATGTGGTGCAAACCAGATTATTAATGCTGGTAATCAAAATGTGGAAGAAATGGTGAAGAAATATACCGATGGATATGGTGCGGACAGAGTTATTATTGCAGCAGGTGTCGGTGCATCTATTAATCAGTCATTCCAACTGGTACGAAATGGGGGAACAATTGTGCTGGTGGCGCTGATGCATGAGCATGTAGAAATTGATCCCATGGAAATTGTAGGCAGAGGATTAAAATTCCTTGGCAGCTATATGTTTACAACAGAAATGGCAGAAGCAGCTCAGATGCTGGCAGATAAGAAGCTGGAGGTAGAAGATCTGATTACATCCTGCTATGATCTGGCAGATGGGAAAAAAGCATTTGATGTTTTAAATGATCCGCACAATACGGAGATTAAGGTTCAGATTTCAATTTCTTAAAATAGTAGGTATGCGGTGTCTGTTTAAAAGTACTGACAGATACTGCATATGGGGAATAGCAAAAAGGAGAGGGTTCATTATGAAAGCATATGTATATACTGCACCATTTACCATAGAAGAACAGGAAAGACCGATTCCGGTGCCGGATAAAAACCAGGTTCGAATAAAAGTCAAAGCAGTGTCTATCTGCGGATCAGATACAGGGGGTTTTAAAGGGACGTCTGCGATGAGGCAGGCGCCGTTAGTAATGGGGCATGAATTCTCAGGAGTTGTGGATGCTTATGGGGAAGGCGTGGAGCATCCTGCCATAGCGTTAGGCGGCAGGGTAGTGGTTTATCCAAATATTCCATGTGGAGAATGTCCGGATTGTAAGGCTGGGCTGCCAAATCTGTGTGAAAATCGTTTTATTCCAGGAACTACAATGCCTGCTGGCAGTTATGACGGAGCCATGGCAGAGTATGTAGTGGTTCCGGCAGATAAATTAATCGAACTTCCGGATAAGATTAGTTTCGAGGAGGGTTCCATGTTTGAACCAACTTCTGTTGCACTCCGCGGTGCGAAAATGCTGAAAGATGTTAAAGGGAAGACGGTAACTGTTTTTGGAGCCGGTCCCATCGGACTGTTGTGTGTAGAGTGCCTTAAATATCTGGGAGCCAGTGAGATTATTTCCATAGATATTAACAGCGAAAGACTGGAAGTAGCCAGAGAATGCGGCGCTTCCCATACCATTAATTCCATGGAAGAAGATCCGGTAGCAAAAGTGATGGAGCTCACCGGGGGCAATGGAGCGTATGCAGGCATGGATGCGGTGGGTATAGCTGTCAGTCTAAATACCAGTATGAAGATGGTAAGAAATGGCGGAGAAGTATCCATGGTTGGAATGGGTGTTGAAAGAATGGATGGATTTGAGTATAAGTACGCAGTTGCCCATGAAATGAAATTATATGGCAGCTATTGCTATGTAGACGAACTCTATGAAATCGTAGATTTGCTGATGGAAAATAAGATTAATCTGAAAGCGTTAATTACATCAGAAGTTCCCATGAGTGAAGTGCAAAATAAAATGATGGAACTTACAAGCGGTAAATCAAAAGATGTAAAAGTTATTTTGAAAAATGATTGAGAGCCTTGAGGTGAAACCATGAAAATGAGAATCAGCCATTTTGGATTTACAGAAGAAGCAGATAAAATAGCAAAAGCCGGTTATGATGCAATCGAATTACATATCAAAGAAATTATGTCCTTTGATGATGCTGAATTTGAAACGGCAAAGAAAAGAATAAAGGACAGCGGACTGGCTAGTGAAGTTTTTGATAATCCGCTTCCACTGGATGTGGTAATTGCAGAGGATACCTTTGACTTTCAATATTATAATGAGTATCTAAAGAAAGCTGTATTTAGGACGTCTCAAATGGGGGCTCGTTACTTTGTATATGGAAACGGCCGTACCAGAAGTCTTCCGGAAGGTGAAAAAAGAAAAGAAGCAGTGAAAAAAAACCGGGAATTACTGAGAAATCTGTGTGATACTGCAGCAAAAGAGAACATTACGATTATGTTAGAGCCGTTGCATAGTTCTATTTGTAATTCAGTGGTAAGCATACCGGAAGCATTTGCATATGCAAAGGAGCTGGGGTGCCCGAATTTAAAAACATTACTGGATTTTCGCTGGTTTGCAGCCGGCGGACATCCATATTCCATTATAGAAGAATATGCGGACTTCATAAAGCACGTGCATGTGGATAATCCCATTCATGCATTTCCGGAGAGAAGAGTTCCAATGATGGAAGATGGATTTGATTATAGTCTCTTATTCGAGACATTAAAAAAGATATGCTACAAGGGTTTGATTTCCTATGAGGCTAACACATTTGACAATTATGAAAAGGATTTGAAAAAAGGATTAGAATTGTTAGAAAGCTTTGGGATTTACACTTACGGCAGATAAAAAGAATAGCAGGAGGAAGTTTGAAAGGAAAGCACTTTCAAACTACTTATTAAGGCAGTATCGCAGGCAGGCCTGCGATATGCAGGAGGTATAAGTATGAGTAGAGTATTGGACGTTAGAGGTATGAAGCTGGGGGCAGGAATTCCTAAAATATGTGTCCCGTTAACAGGTAGAGATGTGAAGACGCTGCTGGAAGAAATTTATTTGGCAAAGGCCGCAAGTGCGGATATGGTCGAGTGGAGAGTAGATTATTTTGATGCTTCCGAAGATCTGGAGAAAGTAAAAGAGGCATTGCGGGAAATACGTCTTTCCCTTGGAGACATTCCACTGCTGTTTACATTCCGCACGGCAGAAGAGGGCGGGGAAAAAGCAATTTCACCGGAGAATTATGAGAAATTGAACAAAGAAGCAGCAGCCGCCAACGAGATAGATTTTGTGGATGTGGAACTATTCAGGGGTGAGGAGATCTGTAAAAATGTGATTGAATCTGCTCATCAAAGTAATACAAAAGTAATTGTTTCCAGTCATGAGTTCCAAAGTACTCCGGATCAGGATACGATCCTGGAACGCCTAAAAAAAATGAGAGCAATTGGTGCGGATGTCCCTAAAATAGCCGTTATGCCAAATACATCTGCGGATGTTATTACTCTGCTCGCTGCAACAGATGATTATATACAGAAATATGCAGACTGTCCGGTTATTACAATGTCTATGAAGTGGATGGGATCAGTCAGCAGAATCGCAGGAGAGTTCTTTGGTTCAGCATTGACGTTTGGTTCGGCCAGGCGGGTGTCGGCGCCGGGGCAGCTTGCAGTGGATGAGCTGAGAACCGTTTTGAAGATTTTACATGGTTCTAATATTTAAGTTATTATATACCGGAACAGGAAGGATATACATCCTCCTGCTCCGGTAATTTTCTGTTCATAAAACAGCTAATCCGATTCTTAGTATAATCAGAATTTAAAGTTTATTATTGTAACGTCCTATAGTTTATCCTGAGAGCAGTTATGACAAGCATAAAAAAAGAGAGATGTTAAAGAATATAAACACCCCTCTTTCCATGCCTTATGCAAGGATTATGATATGAAATTTCTTCGCTCTAATATATTTATGATATTGCGTCCCTCCTGTGTACCGTCAATAATGCGCCGTGCTCTTACGCTGTCTCCGATATTATAGATCTCAACTTCTTTAGAAGAGAAATGGTCTCTCAGATCGTTCATCAGAGGGGAATTTGCTCGCATTCCAAGACAGACAAATCCATAATCAAAGTCCAGTTTTTCTTCTATCCCGTCTCTTTTAACTAGAAAGTAGTCATCGTGTACTTCCTGCAGTGCAGTATTTGGCATCTGGTTTACTTTGTATTTTTTCATAAGCGCTTTTGTTGAAACCTTTGATACCGGATCCAGGTCTTTGCCTATTTGAGGCATCATTTCAACGATGCTGACGCTTGCATTTCTGGGAGCAAAAAATTCAACGACATCTAATCCAACTGCCCCGCCTCCGATAACCACAATTTTTTTGCCGGACATATCGGCTGGATACTGAGGGATATTTTGTATCATATCCAAAATGGAGAAGACCTTGGTATCTTCTTTGCTCATTGTCTCATGCAGCCCTTTAATTGGAGGCAGCAGTGGATTAGAACCGGTGGCGTTTACGATAATATCAGGATTTAGTTCTTTTACTTTGCTGACATTAGCGCATGTATTCTGGAAGATAAATAGGTTTTTTTGTTTTTTTGCCCTGTGTATCAGATAGTGAGGAAAGTCAGCAAGTCTTTTTTTGTCCGGGATCTTAGAAATTTCATGTGCCAGACCGCCCAGATGATCACTTTTTTCAAGAAGAAATGTAGTACATCCTACTTCAGAAGCAGTACAGGCGGCTTCCAGCCCGGCAGTTCCGCCTCCGATAACCACAACATTACAAGGTTTGTTCACCTGTTTTTTCAGGTAATCCTGGCCATCATTTACAGCAGGATTGACGGTACAGCGGATCGGACGGTTGACGCCTATGCGGTTGCCGGCACAGCCTACGTTACAGGAGATACATTTGCGGATATCGCATTCATTCCCGAACTCTACTTTATTGACCCAATCGGGATCCGCAATTAATCCTCTGCCCATACCGATCAGATCGGCATCTCCACGATTTAAAATATCTTCGGCAATTTTAGGATCTCGAATATTACCAACGGTTATAGCTGGTTTATTAAATTTTTCTTTTACGGCTTTTGCCATGTAGGAGCGCCAGCCATCCGGAAGGAAGTTGGAATCAATCTGAAACTGAATAGATCCGTTCAGTCCGGCTGAGACATCTATGATATCGGCTTCTTTCTGGAAATATTCCATCAGGTTCAGCATATCATCCAGCGTATTGCCGCCTTCGATCATTTCGTCTGCACTAATCCTCATGAGAATAGGAAACATGGGTCCAACTGCTTTTCGTACTTCGGACATAACCATAGAAGCAAATCTGGTGCGGTTTACAGGAGATCCTCCGAATTCATCGGTTCTCTTATTTGTAGTAGGAGACAGAAACTGGCTAATCAGATAAGAGTGTCCGCAATGTACTTCTACAGCATCAAAACCGGCTATCTGTGCACGTTTGGCGGCTTCTCCATATTTTCTTGCAATTGCTTCGATTTCACTTATCTCAAGAGGCCGTGGAATTTCTCCGCCCTGCTTGGATGGTATGTCGGACGCAGATACAGGCTGCATACCAGTTCGTGAAGAAACAGCAGAAGCTCCGGCATGGTTAATCTGAATTGCGATGCAGGAACCATGTTTATGTACTGACTCACAGAGCTTGAACAGGCGAGGAATATAGTTGTCCTGGTCAATACGAAGCTGCGTTGTGCCATTGGAGCCCTGCGGCGAATCTACGCTGGCATTTTCCAGGATAATTAGTCCTGTGCCGCCTTTAGCGCGTTGTTCGTAGTATTGAATATGCAGAAAGCTCATTTCACCATTTTGTTCCCCGAAATTAGTACCCATAGGGGTCATAACAATACGGTTTTTAAGTGTCATTGTTTTGACATTGAGGGGATTAAAAATATTAGGATAATTATTCATTTTGATTCCTCCGTTTTGTGTAAGTGTTAATACTTTAACAACTTTGTTGATTCTATTATAATACAGGATAATTGGTAAAACAAATTGTTAATTTGTCCATAATCAATAGAGAAAAACTATAAATTATGCCGTGATCTCAGGAAATGCAATAGTGGTGAATTAATTAGCAATTTTACACTTATATCACTAAATATATATAAAATTTATTGCAAATAAATATACATTTTAATAAATATATTATTGACTAATTACATAAAATATAGTAGTCTTATTGTATATAACATATCTATAATATTTCTTTTTACTGGCAGCTCGCTGGGAACTCCAATTAACGTAAATGGACGAATGATTAATTTTAATATGGAAAAGTAACAGGTAACTATAAACTAATATCGGGACTTAAAGCGTGTTATAATATTGCAATTTATAATTTTATACATTTGCTTACAGATGTAAGATAAATAGTAGATACAGTGCAAAGTCCGATGTTGCTGTAATTTATTTTTGATGTTATAATAAAGGAGACAAACATGGAAAAAATATTAAAGAAGATGAAACCGTTAGAGAAACTGGATCTGAAAGACAGATTTTTATTTGATGAAGTAGCAGAAGATCCGGAATGCTGTCAAGCGATGTTGGAAATCATACTGGATAAAGAAATTACAATTTTGAAGAAAAATGAAACTGAAAAGGAATTTCGAACTACAACCTCACAAAGATCTATAAAATTGGACGTTTTTGCAGCTGATGCAGATGATAAAATCTACAATATGGAAATGCAGCAGAAAAATGCAGGAAATTTGGCAAGGAGAGGCAGGTTTTATCAGGCGCATCTGGATGTATCCCTGTTGGAACCGGGTGTCATAGATTTTAATGAGCTAAATGATTCCTATATGATTATGATCGCTTGTTTTGATCTTTTTGGATTTGGAAAGTATCGTTATACTTGCAGGATGGAGTGTGAGGAATTGCCTGGCACTGTTTTAGAAGATGGTGCAGTTAGGATCTTTTTAAATACAAAGGGGATAGACCGGCAAGGGGTAAGCCAGGAATTAATTGATTTTCTGCATTACGTGGAAAGCTCTACGGATGAAGTCTGCCGCAAATGCGAAAGTTCGCGTATTCACAAGATACATAAGCGCGTCTCAAGCATAAAGCGCAATGAAGAAGTGGGGGTAAGGTATTTGCAGCAATGGGAAGAAAAAATCATGATTAGGGAGGAAGGAATAGAGCAGGGTGAACAAAAGAAAGCGATAGATATTGCAAAGAATCTGATCGATATCCTGGATGTAGAAACCATTGCCAGAAAGACAGGTCTGTCTGTTGAGATAGTTCAAAAGTTAAAAACAGATCAGGAAAAAAAGGCTGTGGAATTAGGGAATAAAGAAACACAGGAATAAAATACAGAAAAAAAGAAAAACGATTAAAGTAATATACAAGAAAAGGACAGGAGAGCTCAATCTGAAATGATATGCCTCCTGTCCTTTTACACATGGAAATTTATTATTTGAAATATTTATCTTTAATAATATCAACCGGCATATCCTGCCCGGTCCAGATCTTAAAAGATGCTGCACCCTGGTATAGAAGCATATACATACCGTTGGCGGTACGGCATCCGCATTCTTTTGCAAGCTTTAGTAGCTTTGTTTCTTTTGGATTATAAATTACATCAAAAACCATCAGATTTTCATGGAAAACACTGGTATCGGTAATCAGACAGCCATCTGTATTTGGAGCCATACCAACGCTTGTTCCATTGGTCAGAATATCACTTCCGGCAATTTCAGATTTCAGGACGGAAGGATCATCAAAATCAAATAGAGTTACCATGCATTTTGTTTCTGCATTTAACGTTTCGACGATTTTTTCAGCACGATCCCAGAATGCGTCGTGAATGCTGAATACAGAAATTTCTTTTACACCGTCCAAAGCTGCCTGAATTAGAATAGCGCTGGCAGCGCCGCCGGCTCCTAACAGGGTCATCTTTTTGCCTATAATGTCAAATCCGGAATCTTTACATGCCATCATAAATCCGGTGCCATCTGTTGTATAACCAACAAATTTTCCATTATCATTTAAAACGGTATTCACAGCGCCGCCAATCCTTGCAGCGGGTGAAAGTTCATCGCAAAGTTCACACATGATGTTTTTATCAGGCATTGTAATATTAAAACCTAAAACATTCATTGCACGAAGCCCCTCTGCTACCTGAGGCATTTTATCCACACCAGCATCAAATGCCAGATAAGCACAGTCAAGACCCAGCTGCTCAAATGCTTCGTTATGCATTGCGGGTGAAATACTATGTTCTACTGGACTTCCTAAAAGACATGCAAGACGTGTATGTCCGGTTATTTTTCTTGCCATTTTTATAATCCCCTTTCATTAGCTCATTGTTTATCAGTAAAATTCTGTGATATATGATTTTTTAATAGTAAACTATTTGACAGAAAAAGTCAATTATTTCTTTAGCGCATTAATGTATTCAAGCGAATGGGAAAAGAGAAATCAGAGCGTATAACTATAGACAATATCTATGAATAACAGTAAATAAACGATTGGTATTTATTGAATCTAATTGATATAATAATCTCAATAAATGTTACAAACATCAGGGAGAAACATCCAAAAAGTGATGGAATTCAGGTAAAAGGAGAGGAAGTAATGAGTGAAGCGGTGAGAAAATCAAAGTATTATCCTAGTGCATTTATTTTGTATCTGAATTATTTTATCCACGGAATCGGGGCCTCTATATTAGGACAGCAGGTTATGAAAGAGGCACTTGCGGCCCAGTGGGGAACAGGAGATGACAAGGTAACGATGGTAGCTGCGGCATTGGGACTTGGGAGATTGATTACGCTGCCTTTTTCCGGCCCAATTTCGGATAAGCTTGGTAGAAGAATATCAACGCTGATCGGTGTGGCTTCATATGCAATATTCTTCCTTGGTATGGCATTTTCACCGAATCTGGCAGTTGCGTATATTGCAGCAATCCTTGGTGGAGCAGCAAATTCATTTTTAGATACAGGAGTTATACCGGCATGTGTAGAAATATTGGAACCGCGTTCCGGTCTGGCAGCAATGCTGACAAAATTATTTATTTCTGCTTCACAGTTGTTACTGCCATTTATGCTGGGATTTGTAGCTGCAAGAAATATGTCGTATAATGTCATTATGATTGCGGCTGCAGCAGTAATTGTTATAATCGGTATTTTAGTCATAAAGGTGCCAATGATTGAAATTCAAAAGAAAGCCGATGGTAAGCCGGATTCCTTTTTTGCAAATCTGAAAAAGGCAAAATTTACAGCGGAAAGTGCTGCGTTAATTGCAATTGGATTTACCTGTACGGCAACCTTTCAGTTGTGGATGAATTGTTCGCAAAAGTTCGGAACTCAGATAGCAGGTATGGAAGATGCGGGCATGATGCAGACCTGGTATTCGGCTGGAACTATTGCAGCGCTGTTTGTAACAGCGGTTCTGGTAAACAAGTTTAAACAGGTTCGTTTTCTGGTAATTTATCCTGCAATTGCAACGTTGATGCTGATCATCGTACTTGTTATAAAAACACCGTTGATATGTCTGGTTGGTGCATTTGTTATCGGGTATTCTGCAGCAGGAGGGGTATTGCAGCTGGCAACTGCAACAGTAAATGATCTTTTTCCTTCCATCAAGGGAACGATTACAAGTATTATTATGATTGCATCCAGCTTGTCTAATTATACAATTCTTTCATTTGCAGGGCAGTTGAGCACAAACAGCGGACCGGAAGCGGTAATGGTTTTAAATATTGTTGTAACGGTTATAGGGGTTGCCCTGGCACTTTTTGTAAATGTAAGGTATAAAAAAATGATTTCCAGTGCTGCATAGTTTAATCGTGTTTGGAACCGAAAAGGTTATAGTGGGGGCTTTGCTTTTTCGAATTAAAAGATCATGGAACCGAAAGGAGAAGGTATGAAAGCTTTAAAATGGTTAAACAAGAATTTTGAAGAGTTTATCATGGTGTCATTTTTGATGATAATGACTTTGATTATGGGGATTCAGATCTGCGCCAGATATTTATTCAATAATTCTATGGCTTGGACAGAAGAAATTACCAGATATTTGTTTGTGTGGTCAGGATTTTTAAGCATTAGTTTTTGTATGACAAAAGGAATTGCAATCCGCCTGGAACAGGTTACTAGTAAATTAAAACCTAAAATGCATGCGGCTGCTAATATTATTGTACATATGTCAGAATTGATCTTTTTTGCTTACCTGATTCCTTTTTCCTGGTCGTATATGATGAAAGCGGTAGAGAGCGGACAGCTCAGTACAGCTTGTGAGATGCCAATGTATATTGTTCAGGCGGCACCGTTTGTATGTTTCGTGCTTGTATGTTTACGGGCCGTACAGCAGATATGGGGAGAAATTCAAATGATAAGGGGGAAGGAAGCATGAGCAGTGTAGTTGTATTTATTATATTTATTGCATGTTTATTTTTATCCATACCAATTGCAACATCTTTAGGAATTGTTTCGGTTTTGCCGGGAATGGCAGATTCCAGCTTCACCGCCAGTGCGACTTATGTGATTCGTTCCATGCTGGGAGGAATTGACAGTTTCCCGCTCCTGGCTATCCCCATGTTTGTATTATCCGGTATTATTATGGCAAGAGGTGGTGTATCCCGCAAATTATTTGATGTATTTGCTTTCTTTATTGGAAAAAGAAAGGCTGGAATTCCCTGTGCAGTAATTATAACCTGCCTCTTTTATGGGGCGATATCAGGTTCTGCCCCTGCGACTGTTGCAGCTGTGGGAAGCATGACAATTCCTATTTTGATAAATCTTGGATATGATAAAGTCTTTGCAACTGCAATCGTAGCAGTAGCAGGGGGACTGGGAGTTATTATTCCTCCGAGTATACCTTATATTTTATTTGGAATGGCTTCAGGGGAATCGGTAGGAGCTATGTTCAAGGCTGGAATTATTCCAGGTATCTTAATTGCCCTTTTGCTTATGGGGTATGCGTATTACTATTGCAGAAGATATGGAGAGGATCGGGAAAAGATTGAATTTGTTGTTGGAGAATTACGTCAGAAAGGATTATTACACCTTTTAAAAGATGGAGTCTGGGCACTTCTGACTCCGGTCATTATATTAGGATGTATATATGGTGGAATTGCATCTCCGACAGAAGCGGCGGTAATCTCTGTTTTCTATGCCTTGTTTGTCAGTATTGTAATTTATAAATCAATTCATGTGAGAGATATCTATGCAATTTGTGTGGAGTCCTGCAGAACCTATGGACCCTTATTATTTATATTAGTAGCGTCCAGCGCTTTTTCAAGAGTACTGACTCTTATGCAGATTCCACAGCTTGTGAGCGGATGGATTTTAGATTCCTTCTCGGGAAAGGTGGCAGTTTTACTGGTTATCAATGTGTTCTTACTGATTGTGGGAATGATTATGGATACCAGCCCTGCGATTTTGATTGTAACGCCGATCATGCTTCCCATCATTACGGGAATTGGTGTAGACCCGATTCAGTTCGGTATTATTATGGTAATTAACCTGGCGATTGGTTTTGTTACTCCGCCAATCGGCGTGAATTTATTTGTGGCAAGTTCCATGACAGAAGTGCCGGTTATGCAGATTGCTAAAAAGGCATTGCCGATGATTCTAATCTTCCTGGTTGCATTGCTGCTGATTACATTCATTCCGGCTATCAGCCTGTCATTATAAGGAGGGCATCATAATGAAAAAGTTATCGAAAGCAGGAATTACCGTTTTAGCGATCAGTATGATTAGTGTATTATGTGGCTGCAGTAAAACAGAAAACCATTATGCATGGGCACTGGGTACCAGCAGTCCGGAAGATACTGTGACGCAGGTGTATAGTGAAAAGTTTGCCCAGGAAGTAATGGAGCGCAGTAACGGATCTATGGAAATAGCCGTGTATCCAAATGGGGTAATTGGTGGTGACAGAGAACTTTTAGAAAGCTGTGCGGATGGGGATATCCCCTTTGTAGTGCAAAATACGGCTCCACAGGTAAGCTTTATGCCGGAAACGGCTGTTTTTGATCTTCCATGTGCAAGTACTACCATTGAGGAAGTACGGGAGAAGATCGATAATCCGGAATTTTATACGGCAATTCAGGAAGTATATGAAAAAAGCAGTTATCAATTGCTGGGGATTGCAGATCAGGGCTTCCGGGTTATGACAACAAATAAGAATATCCAGGATATAAGCGGATTTAAGGGACAGAAAATAAGGACCATGGAAAATGCAAATCATTTAAAATTCTGGCAGGATCTGGGAGCAAACCCTTCCCCGATGGCATTCAGTGAAGTATATATTGGTTTGCAGCAGCACACGATTGATGCAGAAGAAAATCCATATGAAGTCATTGTATCCGGAAAACTGTATGAACAGCAAAAATATATGGTAGAGACGAATCATGTGCCTCATTTGATTACCTTGATTGCCAGTGAAGATTTTATGGATAAATTAAGTCGGGAGCAACAGAAGATTATTCAGGAAGCAGCAAAATCGGCAACAGAGTATGCCAGAGAACAGGCTAATATCCGGGTGGAAGACAGGATTGAAATAATGGAAGCAGCAGGCGTGGAAAGAATCGAACTTTCGAATGAAGTACACGATGAAATGCAAAAGCTGGCACAGAATGTCTATGATGATATCAGAGAGCAGGCAGGTGATCAATTAGTAGATTTATATATAGAAGAATAACGTATTAAATGGATGCCGGCAGCTATGATACCGGCATCCATTTTGGGTGGAAAGACCTTTAATTAGAAGAAATACTGCCCATCTATCATTCTTAGTTCATCATCCAGAAGGGCTTTTTCTTTATCAGACAAAGGATGGTTCAGGCATTCGTCGATATGATCCACAACGAAAGAAAAACTTTCGAAATTTCCAGGCGGTACAACAGCATCTGCACCCATGGAAAGCGTATATTTAATGGCAGCGATCCCCAGGGCTTCATTGCCGGAAATGGGCTTACACCAGGATTTTGGAAAAGAAGATTCCCTACGTTCTTCTTCATTTATCCATGCGCGGTGAATCAGGGTTTTCATGCCAAGCAAACCGATGTCTTTTTCTTTGGCTGCTTTTGCAATGCGGGTACCGAAGTCTTTTCCAAGATTTACTCCCCAGTTTAAAGGAAAGAGCACAGTGTCAAAGTTATAGCGTTTAAGCGCCTCTAAAGCCACCTCTTCACTGTGGCAGGTGATGCCCAGCTTTTTTAAGATTCCTTCTTCTTGCGCTTTGCATATGGTTTCCATAACCCCGCCTTTGGAAAAAGCGGTGTTCAGTTCTTCCATAGTTGCAAGTCCGTGCATCTGATAAACATCAAAATAGTCCGTATGCAGCAGATCAAAGGATTCATCCAATTCCTTTTTTGCATCTTCAGCCAGCCTGCAGTTGGTTTTACATGCAAGATAAATATGATTACGATATGGTTTCAGGGAATTACCCAGCTTTTCCTGGGCATCGCCATAGGAGGGGGCCACATCAAAATAGTTGATTCCTTTTTGAATAGCATATTCCACATAGCGGTCAGAAGCATCCTGACCATCATCCATAGATACAATTCCCCCATAGACAACGGGGCTGATCTGATAACCGGTATTACCCAATTTCCTTTTTTGCATGATTTTGATCCTTTCTGAATTATATTTCAAATTCATGTGACTTGACATATTCAATAAAGCGTTTCATGGCTGGAGTCTGATAATGATTTCTCAGATATGCCATATGGATATGACGTTTACAGTAGCCTTCAATGACAGGAATTGCCTTTACCTGATACAGGTTTATTTCAGGGATTACGGCTGCAAGAGAGATACCGAACCCTTCGGACACAAGTCCATATAAAGCCTGTTCATTTTCTGCCTCACATATGATTTGCGGTTCTATGTTGGATATATTAAAAAGCTTTAGTGTTAGCTGCCCAAGTCCGGTTTCTTTATTGTAGACAACAAGTGGATAGTTGGATATTTCATGAAAATGAATCCGGTCAAAATTCGCCAGCGGATGATTAAGTGGTACGATGACAGAAAGTGCGTGTTCGATCAGGGAAACAAATTCAAGATCTGTTTCGGCGGGAACCTGGGATGCAAAGATAAGATCATACTTTTCGCTTTTCAGACCGGAAACTAAAGCAGATGTAATACCCTGATAAAAAGTAAAGTTTACATCTTTATTTTCCGGGAGATCCAGAAAGCTGCGTGCCATTTTTGGTATATACCTGGGGGCGAGAGGATATACATATCCGATATCAATCTGCCCTTTTGTATTGCTGGTGTATTTTTTTAATTGTCGGATACCTGCTTCCAGTTCTTCCAGGGAGCGGTCAACATGCTCCAGAAAAAATTTTCCATATTTCGTAAGTACAACATTCCGTCCCTGTTTCTCAAACAGGCAGGTTTCAAGTTCTTTTTCCAGGCTGGACATGGCGTAGCTTAAACTGGGCTGGGAGATATGAAGTTCATCAGCAGCCTTGGAAAAATGCTGCAGCCTTGCGACCGTCTGAAAATAGTATAGCTGGTTTAAGTTCATGGAGCATTCTCACCTTTCTATTAATTGCAATTATATTAAATTATATCATATGAAATAGGTGAATACTACATATAGTAAAAGAAATAAGGAGTTTTTTCGCTTTAAAGTATTAAAATGTTGAAAAATTTTCATCCTACTGTTATAATACAGCATAGAAATATAAGAAAGGAACAGCCCAGATGGATAGATTAGAAGAAATCAGAGAGAAGATAAGCCAATGTGACGACCGCATCATTGAGGAACTTGTAATACGCATGAATTACATAAAGGATATTATCGAATACAAAAAAGAAACAGGTACGCCGATTATCCAGCCCGAACAGGAGAAGAAACAGGAAGATGCCCTGAAGAAGAAGGTTGGGAACAATGAATTCGAAGAAGAGATTTTACATATTTTTAAATATATTGTAAAAAACAGCCGGAAGATACAGGCAAAGAGTTTGTTCGACTATAATATCTTTTTAATCGGATTCATGGGGGCTGGAAAGAGTACGGTTGCAGACGGTCTTGAGAAAATGCTTGAGATGGAGCGTATAGAGATGGATGCAATGATTGCTAAGAAGCAGGGAATGTCAATACCGGAAATCTTCGAGGAGTATGGAGAAGTATATTTCCGTAATCTGGAAAGTAATATGCTGATTGAACTTCAGAAAAAAAGCCAGGCAATTGTATCCTGCGGAGGCGGCGTTGTAATGCGTCCGGACAATGCGGAACATATGAAGAAGCATGGAAGAGTGGTATTGCTGACCGCTTCACCAAAGACAATTTTCGAGCGCGTGAAGGACAGCCGGGAACGTCCGATCCTGAACAATAATATGAATGTAGCATTCATAGAAGAGCTAATGGAAAAACGGCGTGAAAAATATCTTGCCACTGCTGACGTTGTCGTGGAGACAGATGGTAAGAATGTTGTAGAGATTTGTGAGGAAATTATATCCAGGCTGATTGTGTTAGACAGAGATTAGCAGCTAAGCTGTTTGCAAATCTTTATGATTAATATAAATAGTATGAGAGTCAAAAGTGGTAAAAACATATAAAAGTGGTAAAAACTTATACAGGGTAAGCCTTATATGTTTTTATCACTTTTTTAAACTACGCGTAAACACCCGTGTTTAAAGATAAAAGGCAGTTAATTTTGTTGAGGCGGAGGATTCGAAGCCTATGAAGCAGGAATCCATTGCCGTTATTTTAATGATGGGGAATGCAAAATAGTTATGGTGAAGTAATAGATGAGGATGGAAAAAGTGAAATTCAATTTTGGGTTCCGGTTATTTAGTTTGTTCGTTATTGGTGAACTGGCATGGTTTAAAAAATCAAAACTGGCATTTGAAACAAGGACACATTTCGGATATAGTAAGACCATAAAAATTGCTCATTTGCAATGAATGATAAGAATTCTTATGATCTTAATTTGGAAAATGTATGAGCCATACAAATATTTACTTGCCGTTGACAACCATTACAACAAGATAGATAACAAGGAGAGTGTTTAAATGAAACAGTACAGATATGAGTTAAATAAGGAACTGGCACAGATGTTAAAGGGCGGGGTTATCATGGACGTAACTACACCGGAGCAGGCAAAGATAGCACAGGATGCCGGAGCGTGTGCGGTTATGGCACTTGAGCGGATTCCGGCAGATATCAGAGCGGCCGGCGGGGTATCCAGAATGAGCGATCCAAAGATGATTCGTGGAATTCAGGAGGCAGTGACGATTCCGGTTATGGCAAAATGCAGGATTGGACATTTTGCGGAAGCGCAGATTCTGGAAGCAGTTGAGATAGATTATATCGATGAAAGTGAAGTGCTGTCTCCGGCGGATGATGTGTACCATATTGATAAAACTAAATTTAAGGTTCCCTTCGTATGTGGTGCGAAAGATCTGGGAGAAGCGCTTCGGAGAATTACGGAAGGAGCTTCCATGATACGTACGAAAGGGGAGCCGGGAACCGGTGACATTGTGCAGGCAGTTCGTCACATGAGAATGATGAATCAGGAAATAGCAAGATTGGTTTCCATGCGGGAGGATGAACTATTTCAGGCAGCGAAAGAGCTTCAGGTACCCTATGAACTGGTAGAATATGTGCATCAGAACGGTAAACTTCCGGTTGTTAATTTCGCAGCAGGCGGAGTTGCAACTCCGGCAGATGCAGCATTAATGATGCAGCTTGGAGCGGAAGGAGTCTTTGTAGGATCGGGAATTTTCAAATCAGGCGACCCGGCAAAGAGGGCACAGGCAATTGTGAAAGCCGTAACCAATTATCAGGATGCTAAAATGCTGGCTGAATTGTCGGAAGACCTGGGAGAAGCCATGGTGGGAATCAATGAGCAGGAAATCGGACTTTTAATGGCAGAAAGGGGAAAATAAAGTGAAAATTGCAGTGTTGGCAGTTCAGGGGGCTTTTATAGAACATGAGAAGATGCTTGAAAAACTGGGCGCAGACTGCATCGAAATACGGAAGAAAAAGGATGCAGAGGAAGCGTTTGACGGTCTTATCCTGCCGGGCGGGGAAAGCACAGTAATGGGAAAGCTTTTAAAAGAGCTGGATTTATTCCATATCTTAAAAACAAAGATCAAAAATGGGATGCCGGTGCTTGGAACCTGTGCAGGACTGATCCTACTGGCGGAAAAGTTATCCAACGATAAACAGGTCCACTTCGGAACACTGCCGGTTACTGTAAAAAGAAATGGATATGGCAGACAGCTAGGCAGCTTTCATACAGAGGGACATATGGATGGAGTCGGCATGATTCCAATGACATTTATCAGAGCGCCATACATTGAAATTGCTGATCCGGCGGTGAAGATACTGGCAAGGGTTGATGACAAAATAGTAGCAGTAAGATATAAAAATCAGCTTGGGGCTGCCTTTCATCCTGAAGTTACAGCGGATACCCGAGTCCATGAATATTTTCTTCAAATGGTGAAGGATGAGCAATAGTTCTGAGTAAAGTTTGGAACCATAATATTTGAAAAGCACAAGAGATTGTCAATATCATACAAGAGAACTATTTTAGTGTGTGTTATACTTTGCAAAGATAGATCAGATGCAAAGGAGAACAAAAATGGACAGTCAAAATGATAAATGTGTCATGGTAATTGATGAGAATCTTCCGCTGGGAATTATTGCTAATACGGCAGCAGTCCTGGGAATCACACTGGGAAGACAACATCCGGAGATAGTAGGGGCGGATGTATCGGATGGAACTAAGAATGAACATCTGGGAATTACAGCATTTCCGGTTCCCATCCTGAAGGGAAATGTTCAAATCATAAAGGATTTGCGGAGCAGACTTTATACAGAAGAATTCAAGCCGCTTACGGTTGCAGATTTTTCAGATGTGGCGCAGAGCTGTAATGATTATGAAGATTTTACAAAAAAGTTAAGCAAGGTAGATGAAGAAAAACTGCAGTACTTTGGTATTGCGATATGCGGCAATAAGAAGCTGGTAAATAAACTTACGGGGAGTATGGGGCTGCTTAGATAGCATATGTTTGAATAACGTAAAAATAGAGAGTTCAACCTTAGAAATCAACCTTTCGGTTGATTTCTTTTTTTGTCCCGGATGCTAAAGTAATGGCAGGAACAAATCACAGAGAGAATGAGAGGTATCCCTATGGATCAATTAATAAAGGTAATGAACCTGGAAAAATGTTATGGAGATAAAGAAGTGGTAAAGAAAATATCGTTTGAGATTAAGCGGGGTGAAATTCTCTGCTTCCTTGGACCAAACGGTGCAGGGAAAAGTACGACAATCAATATCCTTGCAGGAGTGCTGGGGGCAGACGGGGGAGAAATTCAATATAAGGGAAAGTGTATCCGGGATACAAAAAAGGAGTACCGGTATCATCTTGGAGTTGTACCGCAGGATCTGGCTTTGTATGAAGATCTAACCGCTATCCAGAATGTGCGTTTCTTTGCATCTCTTTATGGGCTGAGAGGGAGAGATTTAAGTGAAAAGGCAGAACGAGCACTTTCCTTTGTCGGATTAAAGGATCGTAAAAATCAGAAAGTGAAAACATTTTCCGGTGGTATGAAGCGCAGGTTAAATATAGCGTGTGCCATTGCCCATGAGCCGGAATTGGTTATTATGGATGAACCAACAGTGGGAATTGATCCCCAGTCACGCAATCACATTTTAGAATCCATACGGGAACTGCGCAGCCATGGTATGACCGTATTATACACCACACATTATATGGAAGAAGTGGAAGAGATTTCTACACGTATTATCATAATGGATGATGGATTGCTTATAGCCGAGGGAACGAAGGAAGAACTTAAGGAAAGTATTTCCGATAAAAGAAAATTTATTCTGACAGTAGAATCCGAAGAAGAATTGAGTATTGATGAATTTTACCGCATTGAAGGTGTTATGGAAATCAGGTCAGAAGAAGGAATTATTGAAATCACAACTTTAAAAAATGTGGAAAACCTGGATAAAATTATATCACTGGCGCTATCCCAGAATATCAAAATCAACAATGTAATGTGCCGGACTGCCAACTTGGAAACAGTTTTTTTAAGCCTCACGGGAAAAAGCCTGCGGGATGAATAAACGGATTAAGAAAGGAGCTTTATATGCGGGGATTTTATAATATATGTAAACAGGATTTTATGAATCTGGCTAAAAATCCAATGTGGCTTTTTTATGTTTTTGCATTTCCAATTTTGCTGGTGGGAGTGATGGGATTTTTTATGGAGGGTAGTTATGGCACAGAGATCACTTCTTATGATTATTATGGCATCAGCCTGATGATCTACGGTGCATTAAATGCAGCTACTATCGGTGCAAATTCCTTTATGGAGGAGCGTATTAAGGCAGGAAATATGAGAATTATTTTCTCACCACAGCCGGATTCCTATCTGTATTTTTCTAAGATTATCGCAGCATTTCTATTTACGGAGATTGCGTATTTTATTGATTTCGGTATACTGCATTATTTGTTTGGTGTCAATATTGGTGGAATGTATACGGGATATGTGCTGGCGGTACTTACTATGGCAATTCTTTTTTCGTCAGCACTGGGAGTTATGTGCTGCTGTATTTTAAAAAGTGAGAATATTACGAATCAGATTCTAAGTACGCTGCTTACCATATTATGTCTGCTGGGCGGAGTGTTTTTTTCACTGGATGGATTCGGAGAGACTGTTCGGAAGATATGCCTGCTGTCTCCGGTGAAATGGATTATGAATACGCTGTTTGCAATTATATATGACAGGGATCTGGGTCAGGTATTACCCACTATATTTATGCTGGCAGCAGGGACGGTGATCATAGTGGTGCTGTGCGGTGTGTTTTTCCACAAGGAGGATTATGTATGATACAAATATTAAAAAATGATCTGGATAGGGTGCTGTGCAATAAAAAAAATGCTATAATGACGTTAGTGCTTACCATTTGTATGGTAGGGTTTGCTATTTACTTTACGAATAAGATACAGGTGATTGGAAATCTTGCAGTAGTTGGAAATGTCCGGGAAGAGATTGGGCTGGAGCATTATTTTAATATCAGTTATGTTTTGCAGGAACCAAAAGAGAGTGAGTTAGTAAGCGGGCGGTATGATGCCGTGATAAAACAAACAGCAGAGGGATATGGGATACAGACGCTCAAAGGCGATACTTTTAAAAATATGGTGATGCAGGCGTTAAAAGACCCGGCAGGATTTGTTCCCGAAACAGACCGGATTCGGGGAGTTGGAACAAATATTATCGGATACCTGGTGATGATTCTGCTGATGCAGGGGGTTTTGCACATGGAATATTATGGTGAAGATAAGGAGAAACATTTAGTGGAACGGATCGCTGTTTCGCCAATCAGTTTTGTCAAATATCTGGCAGCACACTTTTTATATGCTTTCCTGATGCTTTTTCTACCCAGTATGGGTGTGGTGGCTGCTGCCCGGATAATCGGGCTGAACATTGGTTTATCCCTGTGGGAATATGCAGCGCTGCTTGGAATTTTGTGTATGCTTTCTGTTTCATTTGGGATCTTTATGCATACTTTTTGTAAGAGCATGGACAGTGCCAATATGACTGCATCCCCATTGATTGTACTGACATCTGTCTTAGGGGGAACCTTTTATTCTTATGCGCACAGCAGCCAAATCATGAATGGGCTGATAAATGTGCTGCCTCAGAAGAATTTTATCTCATTTGTGAATGGGGTAGAAAAGGGAAGTCTGAATATACATCATTATCAGCAGCTGGGTTACTGTCTGGTAATCATATTGGTATTGACGGGAATCTCAATTGTACGAAACTGCAGAAAGTACCGGCCTGCTGTAAAATAAAGAATTGCCTGGGGCGTGCAGATGGCGGAAATGAATTTTTAATCACACGCTGGAGAGGCTTCAGTCCGGAAAGGTTCAATTATGTTTAATACATCCATATTACAATCAAAATTTAAAATACCGAAACCACGGAAAAATTATGTGGTGCGGCGTGAGTTATATCAGATCCTGGATCAAGTGCCGGATTATAAAGTAATACTGATTCAGGGAGAGGCGGGAAGCGGGAAGACAACGCTGCTGAGTTCTTATATTTCCGACAGAAAATTAGAACTTGTTCGCTGGATTTCCTTGGATGAAAACAGTAACCATATATTTGTCTTCTGGCGTTATTTTCTGGAAGCGGTCAGAGACCAGCTGGGAGAAAAGGGTGAGGAACTGATTCATCTGTTTGACGAAAATATGCAGATGGATAATATGGAGCGGTTTTTACCGGTTTTATTTGGTGAAATAACTTTTGCCGGTGACTGCTGGCTGATCCTGGATGATTTTCAGGTGATCCAGGATTCGGAACTGATAAACACAATCGACCTGATATTTAAAAATATGCCCGAGCAGCTGCATATCCTGCTGGTAACCAGAGAGCAGCCAAAGGTCTATCTGGGAGCGCTTGGCATGGAAGGAGAACTTCTGGTAATTGATGAGGGGCAGTTGAAATGCGGATACCGGGACAGTATGGATTTTCTTACAAATACACTGGGGCTTTCTTATTCGGATCAAGTGCTGGAATATATGTGCCGGATCGCAGAGGGGTGGATTGGAGGGCTTCAGCTTCTTTCTCTTTCCCTGAAAGGAAAGACGGAAGAAGAGATACTTACACTGAATTTTCAAAACAGGTTTTCTGACGAATACATTTCCAGAGAGATTTTTCAGGTATTGCCGGAACAGGAACAGCATTTTTTGCTGTTTTCTTCTGTCTTTCAATATTTTAATAAAGAAATGTGTGTGGAGCTGACAGGAGAAGATGCAAAAGAGGCATTTGACAGTATCATTGACCGGAACTTATTCGTGATATGTGTGGATGAAATGGAAGGCATGTATCGTTATCATGGGATCCTGCTGGAATATTTAAGGAAGCACTTTGCAAAAGAAGATATTGATCTTCAGAGGAAAGTACATAAGCATGCATCTGAAATTCTATACGAATCAGGGGATTATGAAGAGAGCCTGAATCAGCTGTTTCTTATAGAAGCTTATGAAGAAGCAATGGATATCCTGGTGCAAATACCACAAAATTCCATCTTCTTTTCCTACTTTTGTAAAGTTCCGATTGAAGAAATATATAGTAATTCAGATTTTGCCATACAGTATTTCTTTTATCACTATGCGAATTTTGAATTTGAAATCTGTAAAAAAGTTTATGAAAAATTAAGCAGGGAAAGCAGTTCCGGAGATCTGGGAAAAGCAATCCAATGTGCTGATTTATTTGTTAACGAATCTTTTTCCTATTCCGATATCCGCCTCCTTACCATGGAAGAAATAGATAGTTTTCCAATTAATGATACAACAAAGGCGTTCCTGCTGGTAAAGGAAACATTTTTACAATATTACAAATGGAATATTCAGACTGCCTTTGATTATCTGGAAAAGGCAGACAGTATATGGAAAAAGACAGGGAACCATTATCTGGGGTTTTTTGTAACCTTTGTACGCACCCAAATCTATGAAGAACTTGGGGAACTGGATCTGTGCATGGAACTTTATGAGAGCTGCAGCCCGTTACTGAATGATTACAAAATGTTAAAGCTGCCCTACTATGTAGGGCTGATCGGCGTTTATTTGAAGAAAATGCAGCTAAAAGAGGCAAAAGAAGCAATCGAACAGGCAAAACAGGTGACATCCCGGGAGGCACTGATGATGGATCTGAGCTTTCAATACAATGTGGTCGAATATGAATGCCTGACGGAAGATTACACGAAAAGCAGCGCAAAAGTGAAAGCATTTCTAAGAAGCTGTCTTCCGGATAATTGCCTGATTGGGTCTGCACTGATTAAATACGTAGTCTGGAACCATAGTGATCCGGAATGTGAGGAACGTTTTTTACATGATTTTCACCGTGGTGCAGAACGGGGGAATGAAATGGATACTTTGCTGGTTTATGCAAAGCTGTCTGCCGACAGAGGCCATGTGGATACTGGGATAAAGACAATAAATGAGATATTGAAATCTGCAAGGAAGAATCGTAATAAGAATAGAATTATTGAGGCAGATTTGCTGAAGATGAGAATATTGAGTAGAGAGAAGGAAGAAGAGCAGAGCAAGGAAAGCCGGCGGGAATTAAAAAATATGCTGATCGAAGTAATTACTTACGCCGCAGACAGCGGACTGCGGCAGCCCTTTTTCTTCGAACGGGGGCTGATGCAGGAGATGACAGCCAGGTATCGCCTGGAATTAGAGGAAAAGCTGGAAGAAAAGGAACGGGAATTCCTTCATGAAATGATTTCGGAGGAGAGCAGCAGCAATAAAGAGCATATTCTTTCTGAAAGGGAATTGGAAGTTCTGAGAGAACTCAGTACAGGAAAAAGCAATAAACAGATTGCAGATGCGCTTTGCATTTCCCTGGCAACCGTGAAGACCCATGTAATTAATATTTATTCCAAGATGCAGGTGAACAGCAGGCTGGCAGCTGTGAACAGGGGGAAGGAAATGGGGATTTTGTAAGCAGATTTTTGAACTGGCAATAAATTAGATAATAAAAAGGAGGTACAGCGATAATATGAACAAATTCACAGCAGCAGCAATCCAATTAGATTCCAAGAGCAACGTTGAGGAAAATCTTAACAACGCAGTTGAATTGATAAGAGAAGCAGCAGAGCGGGGTGCCCGGTTAATTGCTATGCCGGAGACGGTTAATTATATCGGATCGGAATGTGAGAAATTTGCAGAGTCCATACCGGAAGGGCATACATTCAAAGTATTTGCAGAACAGGCGAAAAAGTACCGGGTGTGGCTGCACTGCGGAAGTATCTATGAAAAAAATGAAGATACAAATGACAGACGCCCCTATAATACAACGATGATATTAAATCCTAAGGGAGAGTTAGCGGCCAAATACCGTAAGCTCCATCCATTTGATGTATCGATAGAGGATGGACCAGACGTTCGGGAATCCGACGTGAATTGTCCCGGGAATAATATACTGACGGTAGACACCCGGGAAGTTGGTCATCTGGGGCTGTCTGTCTGCTATGATATGAGATTCTGTGAACTGTTTCGGATAATGGCACTTAAGGGAGCGCAGATTTTTATCACTCCTGCAAACTTTACGGTAAATACCGGAAAGGATCATTGGGAAGTACTTTTAAGAGCCAGGGCAATTGAAAATGGCTGTTATGTAATTGCCCCTGGACAGATTGGAGTGAAGCCGAAGTATCAGGCATATGGGAAAACGATGATTATTGATCCCTGGGGAAATGTAATCGCAATGGCATCAGACAAAACCACCGTGATTACAGCAGAGATTGATCTGGAGTATCTTCGGTCTGTGCGCAATCAGGTATTCACTCTGGAAAATAGAAGGAATGATGTCTATGATCTTTCAGAGATATAAAATTTGTTTCAAAAAATCCAAATCAGGGAAGAATACAGATAAGCCTATTAGATATATAGGCATATCTGTATTTTTTGTGTATTGTGAGTATCTTCTTACTCTGTGAATCCATCGAACTTAATAGAAAAAATAAAAAATCATGAGAATATAAAAAAACTAAATTTATTTATGAGTATTTGTAAAGTTAATGTAAATATTTATATAAAATTTATAAGCTTCACAGAAAGAAATAATGGATGTATGATGTGAAAAGTATCCAAAATTGGAGCTGTATAATAGTGCAAATAAACCAAAGTGGATAAATGAACATAAAAAAATGAAAATTAATATTGACTTTTTATAAAAATAGTACTACTATTCTATTAAAGAATTTATAAATAAATATAAAATCTTTAATAGAACATTAGAGACATTTATTAAAGGAGGATTTTAAAATGAAAAAGCGTTTAGCAGCAACATTATTAGCAGTTACTTTAACGGCATCGATGATCGCTGGTTGTGGCAGTTCAGATAAGCCGGCAGAAACTTCCGCAGATAAGGGGGCAGAGTCAGCCCAGACAGCAGCGGATGCAAAAGAAACAGGTGGAAAAGCAGAGGATGCAGGCTCCGATTCGGAAGCGGAACTTACGGTCTGGGCATGGGACAAGGCATTTAACGGCAAGGCACTGGAAGAAGCGGATAAGCTTTATGACGGGGCGAAAATTAATTTCGTAGAAATGTCAAAGGCTGATTGCCTCCAGAAGATTCATACCGTGTTAGCTTCCGGTGTGACAGATGATCTTCCTGATATTGTGATCATCAGTGACCTTGCAGCACAGGGATATCTGATGTCTTACCCGGATGCATTTATGCCGATGGATGATGTCATCAATTATGATGATTTTGCCAGTTATAAAAAAGCAGCAGTATCTTATGACGGTGTAGGATACGGAGTTCCATTTGACACAGGCGTGGCAGGACTCTTTTATCGTACCGATTATATAGAAGAAGCAGGATATACCCAGGAAGACATGCAGGACCTGACCTGGGATGAATATCTGGCTATGGGCGAAAAGTTAAAAGAGAAAGGCCATATGCTGCAGACCTACAATCCAAATGATATTGCTGAATTCCAAATCATGATGCAGTCTGCAGGGAAATGGTTTACAGATGCAGATGGAAATGCTGATTTTACAGACAATGCGGCATTAAAAGAAAGCTTTGAGATTTTTAAGACTTTAAATGAATCTGATTACTGTAAGGTAGTCAGCGACTGGACAGAATTCGCCGGAGCAATTAATGGTGGAGATGTAGCTTGTGTACTTCGTGGATCCTGGATTTCTTCCACGATCATGGCAGCAGAAGATCAGAGCGGAAAATGGGCAGTAGCACCGGTTCCAAAATTAAGTGTAGAAGGTGCAACAAATAAATCCAATCAGGGCGGTTCCAGCTGGTATGTACTGAATAATGCAAAGAATGCACAAAAAGCAGCAGATTTCCTGGCTAAGACATTTGCGGGAAGCACAGACTTATATAATACACTGTTAAAATCCAACAACATTATGGGAACTTATCTTCCGGCAGAAAGCGTAGAAGCTTACTCGGAACCATCTGAGTTTTATGGCGGACAGAAATTAAATGCAGATCTGGCAGCATGGTTAAAAGATATTCCGGCTGTTGATACAGGAGCATTTTCAGCAGAAGCACAGGCGGCACTCTTAGCCGTAACACCGGAATACCTTGCGGGAGGAACTCTGGATGACTGTTTGAAAAATGCGGCAGAGCAGTTTAATCAGTCGATACAGTAAGTGCTGCATCTGGTAAATCATTGTGCAATTAACAGTAAAATAACTGGATAGAGCACTGGATAAAGCAATTAAAACATGCTCTGGAGAGTTGCTAAGAGGAGAAAGTTTGAAAGTTCCTTTCAAACTACATATTAATGCATATCGCAGACAGGGCCTGCGATATGCGGGAGGATATAAAAATGGAAACTAAAGGAAAGAAAAAATACCGCCTGACAGGGTGGTCCATGGTAGCGATAGCAGCCGCTCTGGTTTTGATTTTCAGTTATGTACCGATGATCCAGGCGTTTATCCTTTCCCTGAAAACGGGAAAGGGGGCTGCACTGCATTTTGCAGGATTTGCAAATTATATCAGAATGTTTAAGGATGCTACTTTTTGGACGACTATGGGAAATACGCTGCTCTATGCAGTAGTACAGCTTCCTGTTATGCTGCTGGCAGCGCTGGTGATCGCCGTGTTGCTGAATGACCCGAAGATGAAAATGAGAGGCGTTTACAGGACCTGTATTTTTCTTCCATGTGTAACATCTCTGGTATCTTATTCAATTTTATTTAAGAATTTATTTGCAGTAGACGGGATTGTAAATCAGGTCCTGCTTAAACTGAATATTGTGGACAAAGCAATCCCCTTTGTCCTGGATGCCGGATGGGCGAAAGCAGTAATTGTCATAGCGCTTATCTGGAGATATACAGGATACTATATGATTTTTTACTTATCAGCCCTTCAAAATATTGATAAATCCGTATATGAAGCGGCGAAAATGGATGGATGCAACTTTTTTCAGTCCTTTTTCAAAATTACAGTGCCTTTGCTGAAGCCTATCGTATTTCTGACCAGTATTATGGCGTTAAATACTACCCTGCAGCTCTTTGATGAGGTAGTAAACCTGACCGGAGGCGGTCCGGGTAATGCAACCAGAACGATTTCACAGTATATTTACGACCTTTCGTTTAATTATGTTCCGAGTTATGGATATTCAGCGGCAATCTCTTATGTAGTTTTAGTGTTAGTGATCATATTGACGATTGTGCAGAAAGGAATAACGGGTAGTAAGGATGAATAAAGTAAGCGGGATTTTCAAACATCTGTTTTTAATCATTGTGTCACTGGTTTCCATTTTTCCTTTTTACTGGATGCTTGTCAGTGCCACAAATGATTCCAAGGATATTACGATGGGAAAACTTACCTTTGGATCTTCCCTGATGAAAAATGTAAAAAATGCATTTGAGACAGCAGATCTGTGGGGGGCGTTTTTAAATTCGACGATACTGGCGGTAATTATTGTAGTCATATCCCTGGTGATCTGTTCTCTTGCCGGATATGCATTTGTAATCTATCCAAGCAAAGGAAAAGATATTTTATTTATGGTACTGATAGCTTCCATGATGGTACCTTTTGCAGCAAAAATCATTCCTATGTTTCGTATGTTTTCGGAAATGAAGCTGTTAAACAGTTACTGGGCGATTATTCTGCCTGCCATAGGAGCACCGTTTTTAATTTTCTTTTTTAAGCAGAATACCCATGCTTTTCCCCAGGAAACAATACAGGCTGCCAGAGTAGACGGATTAAATGAATTACAAATATTTATAAGAATTTTTATGCCCATGATGAAGTCAACCTATGCGGCAGCAGGAATCTTTTCATTCATGGCAAGCTGGAATAATTACATGTGGCCGCTGATTGCGCTGCAGAGCAACTCCAAGTTCACCCTGCCCCTTACGGTTTCTAACCTGGCAGCAGGATTTACACCGGATTACGGTATGGTCATGGTGGGAATTATTATTTCAACGGTTCCTACGATTTTAGTATTTTTCCTGCTGCAGAATGCATTTGTGGAAGGTATGGTCGGCTCTGTAAAATAACCTTGTGTTATTTACATTGACAAGTAGTAAACACCAGTGATAATATAAAACTAAATAAAGATTTAATAAATATTTAGAAAAATTTATAATCCAAAAAAAGGATGGTATATGATGGGGATTAAAGTGAAGGACTTGGCAAGTTTGTTGAATTTGTCGCCCTCTACGGTATCACTGGTGTTAAACAACAGACCTGGAATCAGCGAGGCGACAAGAAATAAAGTACGTAAGGCAGTAAAAGATATGGGATATGAGGAGCTGCTTGTGTCGGAATCTCAGGAGAAAAAGAATATTCTTTTCCTGGTTTACCGCAAACATGGTGTAGCTCCGGCCAGCACCCCTTATTTTTCCCAGCTCTTTTCGGAAATCATTGAAGGAGTGGAAAGCCAGATTAAAATCAAAGGCTACAATCTGATGATATCCTATACGGATAAAGAAACCATACTGGAAGAAGCTGAGAAAATCAAGAAACAGGATGTAGAAGGTGTGCTTGTTCTGGCAACGGAGATGGCAGAAGAACAGATTAAGATTTTTACAGATTTGAAGGTACCGGTAGTTATGGTTGATAACTATATGGAGCACCGCAAATTTGATTGTGTAACTATAAATAATGAGCAGGGTGTTTATCAGGTAGTAGAGCATCTTGCAAAAATGGGTCATAAAAGGATAGGTTACTTGCATGTAAGCCAAAATGCCAATAATTTCACGGAACGCTATTATGGATTCAAAAGAGCTGTGGAAAAATGCGGCCTGCCGCTAAATGACCGGGATATCATCTGGATTGCCACAGACGGCGGAGAAGCCGTTTACGGTGAGTTAAAGCATAAGCTGGAGGAACAGAAAGATCTGCCCGGGGCATTTTTTGCAGACAATGATATCGTTGCCATATGCGCCATGCGTGTATTCCGTGAATTAGGCTATAAGATTCCAGAAGACATTTCGATTGTAGGGTTTGATAATATGACACTTTCGGAAATGTTAGATCCTCCGCTTACGACGATTCAGATACGCAAACATAAAATCGGGGTATCGGCAGTAAATCTGATTGTGGAGAAGATCAGTGAAAATACGGAAGGCGTTGTGAAAATGGAAGTGGGTACCAGACTGGTGGCCCGCAGCAGCGTAAAACGTATCAGCGAGTAATCCTTTTCTATTTTGAATTCCAGTTACAGCAAGAACTACTATTTGTTCGGCGGTTAGAGCATTTTTAAAACACACTCTAGCAGGCAGTTGATGGAAATGTTCAAAGAGAATAAAGGAGAAGTATTAATTATGCATAGTAAAAAAACACCATTTGTATTGTATGGCGGTGATTATAATCCGGAGCAGTGGGATGATGCCACCATAGAACAAGATATGCAATTGTTTAAAAAAGCTGGAATTAATCTTGTGACATTACCGGTGTTTGCATGGGCAAAAATAGAGCCCAGGGAAGGTGAATACCATTTCGAATGGTTAGATAAGATTTTACAGAAGCTGTGGGAAAACAAAATATATGTCATTATGGCGACGCCAACTACGGCACAGCCGGCGTGGCTGTCTAAAAATTATCCGGAAGTGCTGCCTGTGGATATCGCAGGGCGGAAAAGAACTCATGGAATGCGTGTATTCTTTTGCGTGAACAGCGAAAAGTACCGTGAGAGGGCAGCGGCAATTGCAGACGAGATGGCAAAGCGCTATTCTGCTTATCCGGGACTTGTGGCATGGCATGTGGCAAATGAATATGGTACATATTGTTATTGCGAAAATTGTCAGCGGAAGTTTCGGATCTGGTTAGAAAAACGATACGGAACCATTGAAAATTTAAACGATAAATGGAATACGGCTTTCTGGGGGCGTATTGTCTATGATTTTGATGAAATTATGCTGCCTACGGAGTTAAACGACGATTATCGCTTTAACCCGGCGATCCAGCTGGACTATATGAGATTTGTTACGGATTCTACGGTAGAATGCTATCTGAACGAAGCAGACATATTGAAAAAATATACCCCGGATCTCCCTGTATTCAGTAATATTTCAGGCTTCATTAAAAAGTTAAATCAGTTTAAGATGGTGGAGAATATGGATGCGGCTGGATGGGATAATTATCCGGGACCCAGGGACGAAAGAAGCCTGCCGGCGCTAAAACACGATATTATGCGAGCTTTAAAGGACGGAAAGTCCTATATTATAGCGGAGCAGTCTCCCAATCAGCAGAACTGGCAGCCATATAACAAACTGAAAAGACCGGGAGAAGTGCGTACTATCGCATATCAGGGGCTTGCCAGAGGGGCGGATGCCTGCCTATTCTTCCAGATGCGCCAGTCTGTGGGCGGACAGGAAAAGTTCCATGGAGCCGTTATTTCCCATGCAGGGACCGATGACACCAGAATTTACCGGGAAATAGCCGGACTGGGACAGGAATTACAGAAGCTGGGCGATTCATTTCTGGAAGGAAAAATAGAGGCGAAAGCAGCATTCCTGTTTGACTGGGACAGCTGGTGGGCACTGGAACTGACTAGCGGTCCTACACAGGACATGGATTATCTGGCTCAGGTGCATAAATATTACAAAGCATTTTATGAGAAAAATATACCGGTGGATATCATTAAGGTAACTGCGGATCTTAGTAAATACAAGATTGTAGTGGCACCTTTGCTGTATATGATGAAGCCTGGTGTGGCTGAAAAAATTGAAAAGTTTACGGCAGACGGAGGTACTTTCCTGGCTACTTATATGACCGGTGTGGTAGATGAAAATGACCGGTGTATCTTTGGTGCCGCACCGGGAGAGCTGTCCGGGACATTGGGGCTTTGGGTGGAAGAAACTGATGCCATGTTCCCGGATGAGCAGAATTCCATTCTGGTAAACGTAAAAAGTCTTCCGCTAAAGGAGAAATACAAATCCGGATTTTTATGTGATGTCATCCGTCCCACTACCGCAAAAACCCTGGCGGTATACGGAAAAGATTTCTATAAAGGAGTTCCTTGCATTACGGTAAATGAACTGGGAAATGGAAAAGCATATTATCTGGGCTGTGAACCGGAGGATGCATTTCTGTCAGACTTTATAGGCAGGCTTTGTGAAGACCAGGGATTGGCGCCGCTGTTTGAGACCGGCGGGGAAGTAGAACTATCAACAAGAGCAGGAAAAGACGGAGATGTTACGTTTGTAATCAACCATGGTGTGGATACCGGATGGATTAATCTGGGAACACAGAAATATAAAAATCTGCTGAATGATGAATTATTATCCGGAACCTGTAATATCGGGGGAAGGGATGTATTGGTCATCAGAAAACAGGGGAAATAAAATAGTGCTGAATTTGAAATTAGGCAAATTGCAAACACACATGCAATTTGCCTGTTTCATTCCGTCGAATAAAACAAATTTATGGTAAAAAGATATAGTAAATATTACGTAATTCTAAACTTATAAAAAATGTCTAAAATTATTGTTGACAATTTTTGGTAGATTTGTTATATTTAAAACGAATTAAATACATATGGATTGTTACTGGCAGGCAGGCAAAACCAATTTTGAACGTAAGAAAAATTTATGTTTTCTTACTACAAAATTGGTTTTTTTTATTTCTGGGGTGAAGTGAATTATGAAGATAGATAAAATTATTAACAATAATATTGTCAGCGCTCTGGAAGACGATGGGAAAGAGATTATTGTGATGGGACGGGGGATTGGATTCAATACAAAGCCCGGCAAGGAGATTCAGGAGAAGAAAATTGAAAAAATATTCAGGATGGACAGTCAGAATACAGTGGATAAGTTCAAACAGCTCCTGGAAAACATGCCGCTTAAACACATTCAGGCATCTATGGAGATTATCACTTATGCAAAAAGTGTCCTGAACAGAAGGCTGAACCAGAATATCTACATTACCCTTACCGACCATATTAATTTCGCTATAGAGCGTCTGAATGAGAATATGACATTTACAAATCCGTTATTGCACGAGGTAAAGGCTTTTTATAAAGAGGAATACCTTATCGGGGAATATGCCATTGCATTAATTGAGCGGTGGATCGGTGTAACCCTTCCGGTGGATGAAGCGGGATTTATTGCCCTGCACATTGTAAATGCGGAATTCAACACCGGTATGCGTGATACCATCGATATTACGAATCTGATACAAAATGTTGTAAAAATCGTAAAAGAATTTTTTGGAATGAATCTGGATGAAATGTCCCTGAATTATCAGCGTTTTGTTACCCATCTGAGATTTCTGGCACAAAGAATTATAGCAAAAGAATTGTTAAACAGCGAAAACAGTGAATTTAACCGTTTGATTCTGCAGCTGTATCCGGAAGAATATGCATGCAGTTTGAAGATTAAGGATTACATCAAAGAGATATACCGCCACGATGTAACGGATGAAGAAACCGCTTATCTGGCTGTACATATTAAGAGAATGAGAATGTGAGAAGAGAGGAGAATACATATGTTTGGATCAATAAAAAAAATGTTTGGTTCCAAAGAGAAGATCCTGGCACCTGTAGAAGGGAAGGTTGTACCGTTAAGTGAAGTAAATGACCCAACCTTCAGCCAGGAAATTCTGGGAAAAGGGGTTGCCATTATCCCGGAGAGAGGACGGGTTGTGGCGCCGGCAAGCGGAGAACTTACCGTGCTGTTCCAGACGCTTCATGCAGTCAGCATCACAACTGACTCAGGGGTGGAGCTTATTGTTCATGTAGGACTGGATACAGTAAATTTAAAAGGGGTACATTACAAAGCATATGCAAAACAGGGGGATCGGGTTAAGGCCGGTGATCTGCTTTTGGAATTTGACATGGAGGCTATTATTGAAGATGGTTATGAAGTGATTACTCCTGTAATTATCTGCAATGCATCTGAATATCCCAATATGGAATGCCACACAGATATGCATGTCAATGAGCTGGATCCGATTATTGAGTTATAGGAAAATGCCTATGAGGGAGTTTGGATATGAAATAAATGATTTACTGGGATTACATGCGAGACCTGCATCCCGGGTTTATATGGAAGCGAGAAAATATGAATGTAAGATTGAGGCATTGTGTGGGAATAAAAAGGCAGACTGCAAAAGTCTCCTGGAACTGATGGGACTGGGAGCAAAATATGGAAGTCAGATTCTGTTTCGTTTTGACGGGGCGGATGAAGAAGCCGCATTTGCGGGTCTTCAGAAATTATTGTTATAGTGTGGATTTGAACTTGCGGGAGAGCAAGATCAGATAAAAAATGTCTGAAAAGGCGAGAGAAAGGAGATTCATAGTTATGATGAAGTATTTGCAAAGGTTAGGCAAATCATTAATGCTGCCGGTAGCCTGTTTACCGGCAGCTGGTATCCTGATGGGTATCGGTTATTGGATCAGTCCGGCTGTTATGTCAGGACAGGGGGATCCAAATGTAATTGCATTCTTTCTGGTTAAAGCAGGAGGTGCGCTGATTGACAATATGGCAATCTTATTTGCCATTGGTGTTGCGCTTGGTATGGCTGATGATAATGATGGTACGGCAGCGCTTGCCGGCATCGTATCCTGGCTGATGGTTCAGATGATTCTGTCGCCGGGAGTTGTTGCAGTATTAAGCAGCATAGACGTTGCAGCCGTAAATCCGGCGTTTGGCAAGATCAATAACCAGGCAATTGGTATTCTGTGCGGTTTAATTGGAGCTTCCTGCTACAATAGATTTAAGAATACAAAGTTACCGGATGCATTGGCTTTCTTCAGTGGAAAACGGTGTGTATCCATTGTCACGGCAGTAATCTCACTGGTTGCATGTTTAGTCCTGTTCTTTATATGGCCGATCGTATACTCCGGATTAGTAGCATTTGGCGAATCGATCCTGGGACTGGGACCGATAGGCGCAGGTATTTATGGATTCTTTAACAGGCTTTTAATTCCGTTTGGACTTCACCATGCGTTGAATTCTGTATTCTGGTTTGACGTTGCTGGAATCAATGATTTGTTTAAGTTTTGGGGAACCGTTGACGGAGCTGTATATGGGCAGACCGGTATGTATATGTCAGGTTTCTTCCCATTCATGATGTTTGGTCTTCCGGCAGCAGCATTGGCGATGTATCATACAGCGAAACCAAGCAAAAAGAAAACTGCATACGGTTTGCTGTTTGCAGCAGCACTTTGTGCATTCTTTACCGGTGTAACAGAACCTCTGGAATTTGCATTTATGTTCCTGGCACCAGGGTTATATCTTGTTCATGCTATTTTAGCAGGTATTTGTATGCTGGTTGTAGCTATGCTTCCCGTACGTTCCGGTTTCTGGTTCAGCGGAGGATTTGTAGACTGGTTATTAAGTATCAAAGCGCCGATGGCTGAAAACCCATGGCTGATCATTCCGATTGGTTTAGTGGTAGGTGTGATCTATTACGTAATCTTCCGTTTCGTAATTAAGAAATTTAACTTAAAAACTCCGGGTCGTGAGGATGATGACGTGGAAGAGGCAGAAGTGACACTTTCCAATAATGATTTTACCCAGGTAGCGGCAATTGTTCTGGAAGGTCTTGGGGGAAAAGACAATATTACCGGTATCGATAACTGTATTACAAGGTTAAGGCTGGAAATCAAAGATTATACTTTAGTAAATGAAAAGAAAATTAAATCTGCAGGGGTTGCAGGGGTCATCCGGCCAGGAAAAACAAGTGTCCAGGTTATTATAGGACCTAAGGTACAGTTTGTGGCTGATGAATTTAAGAAAATGTGTAAATAACTGATTCGTTAATGCGTTTTATCAATACGGATTTTACAATTGCATAAACAGTGGATTGTTACTGGTAATGCAGGCAAAACCAAATCTTAAGTATTTAAAATATATATTTTATGCTTAAGGTTTGGTTTTTTTGTTCTATGGCAATTTGTATCACTTAAATATAGGGGTGAGAGCCTGTATCAATGTAGAAAGGGAGAAAGTTCGAAAGGAACTTTCAAACTACTTATTAAAGTAGTATCGCAGGTGGGACCTGCGATATGCAGGAGGTATAAAGATGTGGAAAAAGAAATTAGTACACAGAGGAATGTCAATGTTTTTAGCGGGAATGTTAATGGCAGCCCCGCCGGTGAATGCCTTAGCGGCTAATCAGGATGGTCCGGTTTCCGAAGATGCTGCAGTAGAATCCCACAACACAGCACGGAATTCAGATACATCCGGGCCGGCAAAGGAAGGTGCAGGAGAAAACGGGGAGAGTACCCGGGAAAACCTTCTGGAGACGGAAGCAAATGTAAATCTGCCGGAGACAGAATTAATACCCCGGACAGAGAGTGAAGCATTAACAGAAGGGGAATTCCAAACAGAAGGAGAAACAAAAACAGAAGATGAAATAACAACAGAAGGTGAAACAAAAACAGAAGGTGAAACAAAAACAGAGGGTGAAACAAAAACAGAAGATAAAACAAAAACAGAAGATAAAACACTTTCAGAAGGAGAAACGACCGGCCAGGCAGCCAATAAAAAAGCCGGACTTCAGAATCTGGCACTGAATGCAAAAGCCGCTTCCAGCGGAAACGAAACGGCAGATTTTCCGGCAAATAAAGCAAATGACGGCAGCCTCAGTACACGTTGGTCAAGTACCACCACAAATGGGCAGAAATGGTTAAGTTTTGACCTGGGGGAGGTTAAAACAATTGGTTCTGTTGTAGTGGAATGGGAGCGGTTAAATGCAACCAGATACAGCATCCAGAAATCAGACAACGGAACAGACTGGACGAATATTAAAGAGTTCACAAAACTGCCCGGCAAATTCCGGGATGTCATTAATCTGGATACAAAAGTGCAGACAAGATACCTGCGTCTTTTAATTGAGCAGTATAATGCAGAAGGAGCTAACAGAGATGGCCAGGTTATTACCTGGAATAATGTATCCGTAATGGAATTTGAAGCATATGCTGAGCCTCTTCCGGATGAAACACCGGTTGTTCCTGTGTATAATCCCGATACAAACCTTGTTGAAATTCCGGACAAAGAAGGATTTACCATTACCAGTAACGGAGCAGATTTGGAACAGATTGTGGCAGATGACCTGACTGTACATAAGCCGCTGACCACAAAAGATGTAAAACTTGCCCTGAAGATGAAAAATAATCTGACCGGAAGCGAAACACTGACCGAAGAATATACCATCAGTATCCCGGGAATTCATGACAACAGTACCGGAAACAATAAGCCGCAGGTCATTCCGGAGATATCCGAATGGTACAGCGACAGTACAGAAAATTTTGTTCTCTCTGATCATGCAAGAATTGTCATTGGGACCGAAGATCTGGCATCCACAGCCATGGAGTTCCAGAAAGATCTGGAAGATATCACCGGTAAAAAACTGGAGATTGTCACAGGCGGACAGCCAGAATCAGGGGATTTCTATTTCCGGCTGGGCAGTGAAGACACGATGATGGGAGATGAGGGATACCATCTGGTAATTGGGGAATCGGTTAGGGTAGATGCCATTCATACAACCGGGGCATATTGGTCAACCAGAACCATTCTTCAGACACTGAAATTAAGCAGTGACACAAATACACTGCCCTATGGGGAAGCACGGGATTATCCAAAGTATAAGGTACGCGGATTTGTATATGACGTAGGACGTAAACCGGTATCCATGGACATGCTCCAGGATATCGTAAAAAATATGGCATGGTACAAAATGAATGATTTCCAGGTGCATCTAAGTGACAATTATATATTCCTGGAGGATTACCAGAACAGCAGTGATCCAAACCCTGCTGATGCATATGATGCTTACAGCGGATTCCGCTTAGAGTCATCTATTGCAAATGAGGAAGGAAAGACACTGGCATCCGATGATTACCACTATTCCAAACAGGAATTTAAGGAGTTTATTCAGGATTCCAGGAATTATGGCGTCAATATTGTACCGGAACTGGATGTACCGGCACATGCCATGGGAATCACGGAAGTGTTCCCGGAATATGCGGTGAATGGATGGAATCCCCGTTTTAAGGAACGTTCCATTGTAGATCATCTGGATATATCCAAACAGGAAGTAATTGATTTTACAGAAGGAATTTTTGATGACTACACCAAAGACGGCACATTTGATTCCCAGACGGTAGTTCATGTAGGGGCAGATGAATTTGAGGCTGGTACTACAGCATACAGAAATCTGCTGAACCAGTTGATACCTCATGTGAAAGAAACGAATACCGTCCGTTTCTGGGGAGGACTTACCTGGTTAAAAGATAACCCGGTTACGCAGATCAGACCGGAAGCAGTGGAAGATGTGCAGATCAATCTCTGGGCAAGATCCTGGGCGGATGGAAAAGAAATGTATGATATGGGGTATGACCTGATTAATACCCAGGATGAATACCTTTATATGGTACCCAGCGGAAACGGCAGCCGGGGAGCTTATGGGGATTATCTGAATAAGAACTCCATTTTTAATGATTTTTCACCGAACAGAGTTGCCGTTCGAGGCGGATTTACCACAATTCCTGCCGGGGACAAGCAGATGCTGGGAGCCGCTTATGCCATATGGAATGACAATATAGATAAAAGGGCAACCGGAATGACGGAAGCAGATGAGTTTAAGCGATTCTACGATTCCCTTGCGCTGATGTCCGAAAAATGCTGGGCAAACGGCAAGGAAAAGGGCAGTGTTGCCAGCATTGATGCATTGGCATCCCAGATATCCACAGCTCCTAATTCCAATCCGTATTCTACAGAAACAGATGCAGACGGCATCTATGCAGAATATAATTTTGACGGCGGCATTGGAGATGACAGCAGTGCAAATGGAAGAACCCTGACCGATATGGTAAATGTAGGACAGGCTGAGAATTTAAACGGCAGTATGTTAAAAATTGGCGGTGGTGAAAGTTATGCTGCCACGCCTGTAGAACAGCTGGGATCAGACGGAAATATGCTTTCCTTTACCCTTAAGATGGATGAAGTAAAGCCCGGGCAGATTATATTTGAAGAGGATTCTCCATACGGGACACATGATATCCGCATTGTGGAGAACAACAAACTGGGTTATACCCAGGAATTGTATGAATATGAGTTTGACTTTATTCCGGAAGCCGGAAAAACCTATAATATTATTCTGAGTGTAAACCCCCAGAAGACAGACTTGTATGTAAATGGGACATTTAATTCCTCTGCAAAAGGTTCCTTCACCAATAAAGGACTTGTAAAGAAGACAAATATTTCAAGCAGTTCTTTTGTGCTGCCGCTTGCAAGGATCGGTTCTAAAACGAATGCTTTTAAGGGCTATGTCGATAATGTCAGAATCACTAAGAGCTATGATATCAATGATCCTTCCCAAATCCCAACCAGCGGCTGGACGGTATCCTCTGACAATGAACAGGCGTTAACAGCTGATGGCAATGAGGGACCTGTTTCACTTGCATTCGATGGAAAGCCGGGAACGATCTGGCATACCCAGTATTCGCCATCCATGAAAGAACTGCCGGCTACCATTACCATTGATATGAATCAGGTAAACCGTATCCATGAATTTGTATACCTGCCCCGTCAAAGCGGAGGCATAAACGGTATTGTGACCGGTTACCAGATAAAGGTAAGTCAGGACGGCAGTAATTATGAGGTGGTTTCCAGCGGCACACTGGCTGCTGACAATACCTCCAAAACCATATCCTTTGATCCGGTGGATGCCAGATATGTACAATTTAAGGTTACCTCAGGTGAGGGCGGTTTTGGTTCAGCAGCGGAAATCAATTTAAACCAGCCTGATGCCAAAGGAGAACTGCAGGCACAGCTGACAGATGCATCCGGTATCCTGCGCGGGGATTATACCCAGGAGAGCTGGAACGCATTTAAAGGGGCTTATGATAAAGCTATGGGAATTATGAACAATCCGGATTCTACAGAAGCAGAGATAGCGGAAGCAGTTACGGGCCTTCAAAACGCAGTGAAAAATCTTGCCGTAAAACCAATTGTTGATAAATCCGCCCTGCAGAAACTGTATGACGATAACAAACAAAAAGTCCAGGGGGAATATACGGATGAAAGCTTCCGGGTATTTAAAGATGCCCTGGCAAAAGCAAAGAATGTACTGGATAATCCAAAGGCATCCCAGGAAGAGGTAAACAAGGCGGCTTCTGACTTACAGAACGCATTGGCAGCATTAAAGAAAAAGGACCCGCAGCCAGTGGTAAATAAAACAGCGCTGCAAAATCTTTACCAAACCTGCAAGAATTTAAAAGCTTCTGATTACACCAGCACTTCCTGGAAGAAATTCTCCGGTGCGCTGGCATCAGCTGCAAATGTATTAAGTGATCCGAAAGCGGTACAGACAACGGTGGATCAGGCTTACAAGGCATTAAATACAGCCAGAAATGAGCTTGTAAAAGTAAAACCGGTTCCGAAAAAGGGAACTACCCACAAGGTAGGAAGTATAAAATACAAGGTAACTGCTGCTTCATCCAAATCCAGAACCGTAACTGTATGGCGCCCGGCTAAAAAGAACAGTACCAGTATCAAGATTCCATCAACCGTAAAATTAAACGGTTATTCCTTTAAGGTCACCGCAATATCCGATAAGGCATTTAAGAACCAGAAGAAGCTGAAAAAAGTGATTCTGGGCAGCAATATTAAGAAAGTCGGAAAAGAAAGTTTCCGGGGATGCAAGAAATTAAAATATGTGACGATTTCGTCAAAGGTACTAAAATCCATTGGCAAAAACGCTTTTAAAAACACCGAAAAGAAGATAAAAGTCACAGTTCCAAAGAAAAAGTACGGCAGCTACAAAAGATTACTGAATAAAGCAAACATTTCTAAAAATGCCAGATATGTCAAAAAATAAACCATGAAAGGGTCCGGGCGTGTTTGAAGGTAACTTCCAGCTTTCAAACACGCTGCGGGCAAAATTACCTGACAATAAATCAGGCAGATGAAATAATAAAAAGATCGGGGGATTAAGAATGAAAAGATTAAAAAGAGCACTTAGTTTTTTACTGATTATTGTTTTAACCATGACATCGGTGCAGCTAAGTGGAATTTCAGGGCTGCTTCAGGTTTCGGCTGCGGAAAATACATCATACGAAATCTATCCCACGCCTCATGACGTGGAGTATCCGGATGGCAGTTTTACACTGTCAGATGAAGTAAATGTAATTTTTGGAGAAGGTATAGACCAGGCAACAAAAGATAAAGTGGACGATGTGCTGGAGACAGCCAGCGTATCACACGCAGTTACTGACGCTTCTGCTGAGGGGAAGACCAATTTACTGGTAGGTATCCATCGGTCAGAAGGAGCAAAAGATGCTGCGGACCAATTTGCCGCAGACCATACGGCAGTTACGGATGATCATTTTAACCAGACAGATGCCTATGTGTTAACAGCGCAGGACAATACCATTGCAGCCGTTGGGAAAGATACCAATGCTGCTTTTTATGCGTTATCCACGCTGAAAATGGTATTGCGCCAGATCACCGGAAAACAGGTGCAGAATTTTACAGTTACGGATTTTTCAGATACCGGGCTTAGAGGATTTATTGAGGGGTATTATGGATTGCCCTGGTCCAATGAAGACCGCATGAATCTCATGAAATTCGGTGGGGAAATCAAATGCAATGCTTATGTATTTGCGCCAAAGGATGACCCATACCACAATTCTAAATGGAGAGAAATGTATCCGGAAGAAAAACTGGCTGAAATCAGGGAGATGGCAGAAGTTGGCAGGAAATCCAAGTGTGATTTTGTCTGGACCATCCATCCTTTTATGAGTGACCGTATTACGGAAAGCAATTATGATGACAGTCTGGCAACGATTAAAAAGAAATTCCAGCAGCTCTATGATGCAGGAGTACGCCGTTTTGGTGTTCTGGCAGATGATGCGGGCGGAGTATCCGTAAATCTTATTGCCAAACTTCTGAATGATCTGACAGACTGGTGCAAGAGTAAAAATGATGTAAAAGATATCCTCTACTGCCCACCGGAATATAACTGGGCTTTTGCAGGATACAGCTGGACAAATTTAAGAAATGCAAACCAATTGGTAAATGACGATGTAGACTTTTTCTGGACGGGGCAGAGTGTCTGCGGACATGTCACAAAAGAAACGGTGGATGGGTTTGTCAATGGCCTTACATCCGATGCAAAGGCAGGAAGAAAACCGCTTTTCTGGCTGAACTGGCCGGTAAATGATATTAATAAAGTGCGCATGCTCATGGGAAAAGGTGAGATGCTCAATACCGATGTAACGAATCTGGCAGGGGTGATTACCAATCCCATGCAGCAGTCAGAGCCATCCAAGGTTGCGATTTTTGCGGTTGCCGATTATGCCTGGAACATTCAGGATTTCAATCGGGACAAGAGCTGGGCAGATTCCTTTAAATATGTGGAACCGGATGCTTCCGAGGCTTTACATACCATGGCGAAACATTTATCAGACCCTTCTCCCAACGGGCATGGGCTGGTACTGGGAGAATCGGAAGAACTGGCACCTTTACTGGAAGAATTCATGACACTCTATCAATCAGGGGCATCTATTCAGGAAAAAGGAGGCCGTCTGGCAGATGAATTCCAGAAAATAGCCGATGCGGCAGACGCTTTTGAACGGGATTCCAGAAATGCAGACCTAAAGGAACAACTGTCTCCATGGACCGACTCCTTAAGATATCTGGCGAAAGCAGCAATCAATTATATCAATACTGCAATGGCGTATGAAAATAATGACTATGAAAATGTATGGAGTTACTTCTCTGAAGCATCCAGTAACTATGGATTGTCCAGACAATGCCCGGTGGTAAATATTGATGCGGTTCCGAATGTAGAGGCAGGGGCAAAACGGCTGATTCCATTTGTGAAAAATTTATCTGAATTGCTGGGACCGAAAGTAAACAGCGTAGTGAATCCAAATGCGGATAAAACAAGGCCGTTTGTACCGGTAGATTCAGAACTGCTTAAATCAGATGGATTTAACGGCACTTATAATGAATATACGCAAGACAAGGTAACGGATAAGGACGACAATACTTTTGCCTGGTTCAAAACCACACCAAATGATTCTCTTCCGGCAGGGGGCTGGCTGGGACTGGATCTTGGAAGGGAAGTAACCCTTGGAACCATTAAATTCCTTCAGGGGGGAACCACCACGGCGCAAACAGATCTGATATCAAGTGCTGCACTGGAATATTCCCTGGACGGAGAAAATTACACAGAACTGGAGTCTTATTCCGATAAGCGGGACATTTATTTTAATGCGGAAGAGCTTGGAATTAAAGCCAGATATGTCAGAGTAAGGGCAAAGGCTGCCACGAACAAATGGCTGGCGGTGAGGGAATTTGCGGTAAGCGAAGGTGAAGTGCTCCCTTCCACGGTGGCATATACAAATGTGGCATCTTTAAGCCGAAGGAGCGTTGTATCTACTGCCGATACCGCTAATTTAGAAGTGAATGACCGTAATATTACACTTGTAAAAAACCAGTATCTGGGTATTATGCTGCCAAGAATCCGAAACGTAGTCGAAATTAATTCGGACTATACACAGCAGAATCAACTGACCATGGAGGCTTCGGTCAACGGAACGGAATGGGAGGCTGTGAATCCGGGGAATCTGTCCGGCGGCATGGATATCAGGTATGTCCGCCTGATAAACAGTGGCAGCGCACCGGTTACTTTTCAACTGTCCCAGTTTGCCGTTAGGTCAAAAGAAATCGCGGCGCCCCATTTTATGGAATCTAATATTGCAGCATCCTCAATAACCAATGCGGATCTTGCAGTGGACGGAGACCGCAGCTCAAAGGCAAACTTCAGTGTATCCCAGAAGGAAGGCCAGTATATGATTTATGATCTGGGCCAGACCATTCCTGTTAAGAAACTGAAAATGGTGCAGCATGACAGTGAAGTGGATTTTATCCGGAATGGAAAGGTATCCATTTCCGCAGATCTTGAAAACTGGACAGATGTCCTTACGATTGGCAATCCGGATAAAGATCCGGGGCAGGTGACCATTGATGAATGTTTTCCGGATCACGAAATATCTTATTACACGTTATCTACAGCAGAACCGGTAAACCAGGAAGCCAGATATGTTAAAATATCGGTGACCAAAGACTATAATGCAAGATGGATTCGCTTTAATGAGCTGGAAATCAACGACAACGAGTATATACCGGTTGAAAACAATCCAACGTTTGTGACCACTGATGTGGAAGAAAAAGGGCACCGGCCTTCTTATATAACCGATAATGACGTGTCCACAACCTACCGCTCATCCAAAAAAGAAGGAGAAGGAAGCCTTACCTACCGGGTATCAGGCAATACAAAAGTGACTGGGATTACCATTCTTCAAAGCCCGAATACCCTATCGGATGCGGATGTTTCCATACGTTACGGCAAAGACGACTGGAAGAGTATCGGCACTTTAAATAAAAGCCTGAATGTATTGGAAGACTTCGGACAGGAAGCGAGCGATGTATTTGAAATAAAAATTTCCTGGAGCCAGACAGCACCGGAACTTCATGAGATGTATCTGGTAACAGCAGAACCGGATCCGGTGGTACCGGAGGACAAATCATCTTTAATTGAAAAGTACACTCAAGCCTTAGCGATTGACGAAAAATACTACACTAAAGAAACCTATGCCGCATTGAAAAATGCCATGGATGACGCAGAAGGCGTAATTGGATATGCACAAGCTTCCAGGGAAGAGGTAGCGGCAGCATTGGCTGCGATTACCGATGCATTGGAAAAACTGAAAGATATTCCGGCTGACAAGACACAACTTCAGGAAGCAGTAGCCAAAGCAAAAGAGCTGGATGCGAAACTCTATACAGAAGATTCCTATCAGGCTGTAATCCAGGCTGTTGCGGCAGCAGAAGAAATACTTGAAAAAGAGGATGTAAAACAGAAAGAGCTGGATGAAAAACTGGCGGGACTGGCAGAGGCAGTAGATGCCCTGGTAATCAAAGGAACGCTCACGAAGATCAATTCCGGTGAGTTAATTGCCACGGCGGGAAGCCAGGAAGGCAGCGGTGCAGACGGCAATGCAGATCAGGCAGTGGATGGCAATGAAACCACCTACTGGCACAGCAACTGGTCAGGAAGTGCAGCTGTAAAACCGGATATTCCAAATAATATCCGTAATGAATTTACAATCGATGTTGGAAAATCACGCATACTCCGCAAACTGGAATATGTACCGAGACCCAATAATATCAATGGAAGAATTCTTGGCTATCAGCTTTATTACAGCCCTACGGAAAATGGGGACGATTTCATGGAAGTGCCGGGAGGAACCGGAACCTTTAGCGATACAGCTGATAAAAAAGAAATCATATTCAATACGATAAATGCCAGAAGAATCCAGATCAGGGCAACTTCTACCAGAGGGGATTCCGGCAATGATAAATTTATCTCGGCTGCGGAATTTTATGTATATGAGATTATTCCGGAAGAGGAAGAACAGACTTACCAGATTACTTTTGAAGGCGGAGCAGGAACAACCGGAGATGCACCGGAATCCATGACGGGAAAGGAAGGACAGCAGATCGCACTTCCGGATAATACCTTTACAAAAGAAGGCTTCACATTTATGGGATGGGCAGATGGAGAAGAAATTTACCAGCCTGGGGATGCTTATACGGTTCCTTCCTATGATGTGATATTTACTGCACAGTGGCAGGAAGAAATCGCTGAGATTTATACATTATCGTTTGAAGGCGGAGAAGGGGCAATTGGTGATGCTCCGGTTTCCATTACAGGGGAAGAGGGAGCACAGGTTGTGTTACCGGACAATACTTTTGTGAAAGAAGGATTTACGTTCAACGGCTGGAATGACGGAAACGGCATCTATCAGCCTGGAGATACTTATCTCGTTCCTGGAATGGATACCGTATTCACAGCAGAATGGTTCAGCGATGTTCCGGAGACTGAGGTGACAGCCTATTTTGAAGGCGGAGAAGGAGCAGCAGGCGAATCTCCGGAACCGGTAACCATTTTGGCGGGAAGTTCATTTGCCCTTCCGGATAACAGTTATACAAAAGAGGGATTTGTTTTCCAGGGATGGAACGACGGTATGAATACTTATCAGCCTGGCAGCGAGTACAGGTTGGTTCAGGATATTACCTTTACCGCAGTATGGGGGAAGAAGCCGGTACCGGCATATGTAGTTAACTTTCATGCAAACGGCGGAAATACCAATACACCAAGCATAACGGTCAATGAAGGAAGCGTTATTTCCGTACTGCCAGCCGCATCCAGAAATGGTTACCAGTTCCTGGGATGGTTTACGGCAGCAGACGGAGGAACACAGTTTACGGCATCCACGCGGATCACTGCAAACATGACTGTATATGCACACTGGAAACAAATTGTGGCGGTGCCTTCAAATGTAACAGGCTTGAAGACGTCTTACAATAAGACTAAGAGTATTAAAATTACATGGGAAAAGGCTGCCAATGCCAAAGGATACCATGTATACCGTTACGACAGCCGCCGGAATGAGTGGAAAAAAGTAAAGACTACCACTTCTCTCAGTTATAAAAATACGGGACTCAAAGACGGAACAAATTACAGCTATAAAGTAAAAGCATACAATCAAATAGGTTCGGAAATAAAAGAAGGCGGCTTTTCCTCCACTTTGAAAACGGCTACCGTACCTGCAAAACCATCGTTAAAGGTGAGCAAAACGGGTACCCAAAAGGTGAAGATCACCTGGAAGAAAACATCAAGGTGTGACGGAGTTGAGATTTACATGAAAGCGGGCAGGAAGAAATATAAAAAGATTGCATCCAAATCAAAATCTGCTTCCAGTCTGAAAAAGTCCGGACTTAAAAAAGGCACAACTTATCAGTTCAGAATGAGAAGATACAAGAGAGTTGGCAGCAAGAAAATTTATAGCAGCTATTCCAGTGTGAAAAAGGTGAAGATGTCCTAGAGCCTGTTTGAAAATTCATTCCTGCCATCTGTACGCCCCACTTTGCGGCATATTTGCCCCGAATTCAGGTTACGTAGCCCGCTACGCGCCCTTCATCCGGGACAAATCTCCCTCAAACTGTGACGCACAGCTGCCAGAAAGCAATTTTAAAACACGCTCTAGTACAGCATTGTGTAATGATGTACTAGATATCCTGAGTGGCTGGAATGGTCAGCGAAATCGGCGACAGCCGAAAATAAAATGTCCCGTGCCAGCGCCTGTCGTCTGTAGATGCGCATTGGGAGCCGGAAGCGGCTGATCAATTCAACTCTTAAATAAAAAGCACTCCCTTCATTACCGTGAGTTCCCAGAACAGGATAGCACGTTAAAGAAGGGAGTGTTTACTTTTTTCTCACAGCATCAGCCGCACCCGAAATATGCCCTCGCCATCTCATACACCAGATTTCCGTCGCATCTTTTTACAAAAGCCGCAACGCTTCGGCTGCCCCAGCCATGTCTATCTACTTGGCTGGCAGACCACGTTTGTCCATCATGACTTCGCCTACATAGGGATTTGTCATTTCAAGTAGCAGCAGCCTGGTATCCACGGCGGTGAAGCAAAGGATACGCTTCTCCTCGGGGACAGCGGCGCAGGCGGCGACCGCGTTCTCCATGAAGTTGGAAACTGTCTAATGTAGCTAAAACACCACTGCATCAGTTGATTGGTAAAAAGCTTTAATGCAATTCCGATCACCAGCAGCATTAAAATTTCACAGTAAAATACGGCGGTGTAGTTTTCAGTCTGATAAAAGTAATAGTTAGAGCTGATATTGATGGCAAGCATAGGGGCGGTTACAAGCACATACACCAATTTGCTTTTGTATTTGGGTCTATTCTAAGATTGGGGTGAATATATGAATGAGGTATTTATCAGGACTGGATCACCTGGCTTTAGTTTAAGAAAAACGTATCATAATATCAAATCTTTCGCAGCTTCGTATGTGTTATTTAATATCATTATTACATAATCTTGACAAAAACGTTCTATCGTAGTAGAATGTTTTTGAGATATTCTACTACGATAGAATAAACTAATATGAAAAAACAATAAGGAGGATAAGAAGTCATGAAAGAAATGAAATGTACGGATAACAAAAATGGTAAAGTCAAAAGTACAGGCAAAGTAATCGGGGGAATCTGTGGGGTTGTTGTCCTGGCAGGGGTGACAGTGACGGCATTTGCAGCCGGACAAAAAGAGACTGCTGGATGCGAAGGCGCATCCCGGATAAATAAAATCAGCGCAGTCAGTGAAGTAAGTGGTGTAAGGGATATCAGCGCAGTCAATGAAATCAGTGCAGTCAGTGCAGCCAGTTCAGACAGAAGTGCGGATACTTATTGGATGAAGGATATGTCGGTATTTGGATCAAATGTGACCGATATAGCTGAGACCTACGCTTGTGAGAGCGCTATGGAGGATGGAAAAAGAGATGATTCCCAGGAAAAAGCATTAAAAAAATCTTTCGATGAAGTGAATTCCGAGTTTCTCAAACTAAAGGCAGACCTGGAAAAAAAGGAAGCTGACCGGAAGACGCTGCTTGGAAAAGAAAAAGATTGGAGCAATCCCGGTTTTCAGAGTGAACTGGACAGCCTGGAAGAGTCTATGCATGACATATGCGATAAATTAAGTACGGTACAGGATGATGCTTATTATAATCTGGACGCACTGGTTTACGGATCCGAAAACTATGATGTGAATTACCAGAAATGGGATTCCGTTTTTGAAGCAGCCGCATCTCTTCAGCGCAGGTACTTTCTGCAGTTAAGCCACATTTATCAGAAAATAACAGATAAGACAACTGAGATATACGAAAAATATGGTTTGAAGCGTAATGAAAAAGAACACGAATATTATTATAACGGGAAAAAAGTACGTTACTTTGAGGACGGAGTATGGGAAGGACAAAGTTTTAGCGGTTCTATGTCCAGCGGGAATGATGGAGAAGTTGATGTATTTGCATTGCGGGATAAGAATGGTGATCTGACCGGATTCGAAGTTTGTGATAAAGACAATACCAAAGAACGGGTAAATGAGCATTATAGAAGTAAAGAAAATTTCAATTTCGAAGGAAGCGCAAATGCAGCCCAGGAAAGTGCTTTCTAATAAAATCGCAGCATGAATGTGGTGCGCCGATGAAAGTAAAGCGCAAAGTGAAGCATACAGGTAAAGCATCGAATTACAGAATTGTATTTTGAACGCCGAAATCTGTATTTGGGCAGTTAGTGTTGAAAAACGGGACAACATCAGGGTATAATGGTGGCAGATCAGGGGTGAGAGGAGTGATGGGCTGTGAAACTGGAATATCGTATATTCACTGTTTTAATGGCTGTCCCGTTTTTTATTGCTGTTACCGGGTTGTTTTTTCTGCCATCTAAAGTGGTAATGCATTGGAATATCAGGGGAGAGGCGGATGGATATGGCAGTAAATTTGTTTTGCTGCTTCTGCCTTTTGCTGCAGGATTTATGGGGCTGTTTTTGAAAGAAATGTTTAAATCAGAAAAAAAGTCAATAGCCGGCGCTTTTGGTATTAACATTGGAACTCTGGTATATTTCAATCTGATGGAAGTAGTTTTTATTGCCGGGGCTTATTGTGGAGCAAAGGGAATGCGGTTACCGGACTGGCTGGGTATTAACCAAAGTCTGTTTCTCAGCGGTGTTATTGCTGTTATATCTGGTGTGGTATGCTGGAAATGGGAGCAAAAAAGAATAAAAAATAAATAATATGTTTGTCAAAGCAGAAGCAGGAAAAATCTTCTGCTTTTTTTGATAAAAAAATATTGAGATGTGGTCTAATAATCAATGATTTTCAGAGTGTATAAAAATACATAGTTGATTTGTAACTAAAAATGTGGTATAAGTGAATTGTAAAATTTATGTAAAGTTTATATGAAAATGACGTAAGGCACTAGTAAAAAAATTCTAAATGTGTTATTATCTTCACATTAAAATGTGGAGGTAAGTACAGATGAGTAACAGCTATAAAATTAGTATTCTGGGATCAGGAAGAGTGGGATCTTCCATCGCCTATACGCTGACCGTTGGAGGCGTATGTTCTGAAATCGTTTTAGTGGATATTGCTAAGCAGTTGGCAGAAGGAGAGGCTATGGATATTATCCAGGGTACTCCATTCTCAAATTCAGTGAATATTTATTCAGGTGATTATAAAGATGTGGCAGGCTCCGATATTGTTATCGTAACCCTCGGCAGAGCCAGAAAACCAGGTCAGACCAGAATCGAACTGGCACAATCCAACGTAGACATAATCAAAAGTGTTATGCCTCAGGTTGCTGAATATGCGCCAAATGCAATTTATGTATTGGTAAGTAATCCGGTAGACATTCTTACATATGCAACATTAAAAGTAACAAATCTTTCACCAAATCAGGTAATCGGATCCGGTACACTTCTTGATTCCAGTCGTTTACGTTCAATCGTAGCAGAAAAACTGGGAATCAGTTCCAGAAATGTTCATGGTTATGTTTTAGGCGAACATGGGGATTCATCTGTAGTTCCGTGGTCTTTAGTTAGCATTGCAGGTATGACGATCGATGCTTATGAGAAAGCAGCAGGATTTGGAGAAGAATTTATCCAGGAAGACAACTTAATGTCTATGGAAAAAGAAATGAGAGAGTCCGGAGCCAAAGTTATTCAGAATAAAGGTGCCACAAACTATGCAATAGCTATGTCTGTACGTTATCTTTGCGATAACATCCTGCGCGGCGGTAATACCGTAATGGCAGTTTCCAGTCTTATGACAGGACAGTATGGAATGGAAGACGTATGCTTAAGTATCCCAAGCATCGTCAACAGCTCAGGTCTTGTTAAGACACTTGAACCTCAGTTAAAAGAGGAAGAAGTAGAGAAGTTATTAAACAGCGCTAACGTGCTGAAAAATATAATATCAACTCTTGAATTTTAAGAGACAATCTAGGAGGAATAAAAAATGGATTACGCATCAGAATCATTAAAGAAACATCGCGAGTGGAAAGGTAAAATCGAAGTTATCTGCCGTGCACCATTGGAAAATAAGGACGATTTATCTTTAGCATATACACCGGGTGTAGCTCAGCCTTGTCTGGAAATCCAGAAAGACGTAAACTTAAGCTATGACCTCACAAGACGTTCAAATCTGGTAGCTGTTGTTACAGACGGAACTGCAGTTTTAGGTCTTGGAGATATCGGACCGGAAGCAGGAATGCCGGTTATGGAAGGAAAGTGTGCATTATTCAAAGCTTTTGGTGATGTAGATGCAATTCCGCTTTGCATTCGTTCTAAAGAAGTAGACGATATTGTTAAGACAGTAAGTTTACTTGCTGGAAGCTTTGGTGGAATCAACCTGGAAGATATTTCCGCACCACGCTGCTTCGAAATCGAAGAAAAATTAAAAGCTTGCTGTGATATCCCGATTTTCCATGATGACCAGCATGGTACAGCTGTTGTTACACTTGCAGCACTTTTAAATGCATTAAAGCTGACTGGTAAGAAAATTGATGAGATTAAAGTAGTAACTAGCGGAGCTGGTGCTGCCGGAATCGCTATCATCAAATTATTAATCGCTATGGGATTAAAGAATGTAGTTCTCTGTGACAGACAGGGTGCTATCTACCAGGGACGCGATAACATGAACCAGGAAAAAGAAGAAATGGCTAAGATTACAAACTTAGACTGCCGCAAAGGTACCTTAGAAGAAATGTTAACAGGTGCTGACGTATTTATCGGCGTTTCTGCACCTGGATGTGTAACGCCGGAAATGGTTAAGAAAATGAACGCAAATCCAATTCTCTTCCCTATGGCTAATCCTACACCAGAGATTATGCCTGACCTTGCAAGAGAAGCAGGAGCAGCAGTAGTTGGTACAGGAAGAAGTGATTTCCCGAACCAGATCAACAACGTACTTGCATTCCCGGGAATCTTCCGTGGAGCACTGGATGTACGTGCAAGCGAAATCAACGATGAAATGAAGATTGCAGCTGCAAAAGCAATTGCATCTTTCGTTACGGATGACAAATTAAGTGCTGAATATATTATTCCAAGCGCACTGGACAAGTCTGTTGCTCAGGCAGTAGCTGAAGCTGTTGCAAAAGTAGCAAGAGAAACCGGAGTTGCCAGAATCTAGAGCGTGTTTTAAATTATTTTAAACAGGCCCAAGTATGGCATAAAGCCTTGAGTATACTTAGATAAATAATGAAAAGAGAACCTGCTTTGTGGTTCTCTTTTTTTAAACGCAGGGATTTTTTGATATTTAGGAAAAAAATTCTATTGACAATTTGCATTTATAAGTTATAATAAACTCATTAATAATAAAGCGAGGAAGATTGTATGTTAAGTGTGTCTGTAAATGAGAGTGCGGTAACAAAATAGTTACCAGGGTTGAAACTATGCGTGAATTCACGCTATAAGTGAACCCGGAGACCGGCATTTGATAAAGAAATGCCTGTTTCACTCTGCCTTACAGACTGCTTTATACTTTCATGACAAAGGGAGATGTGTTCTCACATCAGACCATTTTGTCACTGGCTTTATTTTTGTGTCTGAAAACAGGAATACGTGTGCAATTCCCTGAAACATGATTAAGCCCACCGAAGCAGTACGTCTTGTACAGCGTTTTTTCTCAACTCCGATTACAGGGAGGAGAGGAATGATGCTGTATTAATGAAAGGCAGAACCTTCGGTGGGCTTTTATGATGTATTTAGAGAAAGGGAATCAATATGAATGTGATTGAAGTAAGCGGATTAAGTAAACAGTATAAGCGTTATCAGAAAAAGGAAGGGCTCTCCGGAAGTATAAAGGGGCTGTTCAGGCGGGAATATACGGCTAAAAATGCAGTAGATCAATTTGATCTGGATGTTAAGGAAGGGGAATTTGTAGGGCTGATTGGAGCTAACGGGGCCGGAAAGACCACTTTGGTGAAGATGCTGACCGGTATTATTGCACCTACCAGTGGAAAAATTCGTGTTCTGGGATTCGAACCAAATAAGCTGGAAAATGAGTTTAAGCGGCAATATGCAATTGTAATGGGGCAGAAGAGTCAGTTGTTTTTTGAATTGACGGCGGAGGATACACTTCGTCTTTATAAAGAGATATATGGGATCCCTGAAAGGGAATTCCTGGAAAGTAAGGCGTATTTTGTACAGTTATTTGGAGTAGAAGATTTAATGAACGTTCAGGTCCGTACCCTGTCACTGGGCGAGCGGATGAAACTGGAGTTGATGACGGCACTGTTACATAATCCGAAAATATTATTTCTGGATGAACCAACCATTGGACTGGATGCGGTTGCCGGGAAACAGATCCGGAAATTTTTGAAGCAGGTAAATGAAGAAAAAGGCACGACCATTTTGCTAACGTCCCATTACATGGAGGATATTAAATTGCTTTGCCATCGTTCGGTTGTAGTAAATGGCGGAAAGAAAATATATGACGGAGAGACACAACGGCTATTCGAACAATACCAGCGCTTTAAGAAGATTACCGCTGTATTTGACCATCCTGTTGAGGCTGTACAAGCTGATAAAAAATGTACCTGTACAATCCTGGAGTCCACACCGTTTAAAGTAGTAATACAAGTGGAAAAAAGTCAGGCGGGCTGCCTGCTGGAGTACTTAATGCAGTCTTATGGTCCAAGTGATATCACAGTTGAGGAAGAAGAAGTAGGTAATGTGGTGGAACGTATTTATAAAAGCGGGGAGGTGGAAGTTTGAGGAAATATATGGAGGTTACAAAAATTTATTTAAAGCAGCAGCTGATCTGGAGAGCGGATACCGTTTTCCAATTAATTATAATGGTTACAAAAATATTATTTGCATATCTGCTCTGGGGGGCTATTTTCGGAAAACAGCAGGAAGTTGCCGGATTTACATTTCATGCCATGCTGTCCTACTATATCGTAAGTTCCTTCCTGTCCCAGATTGATACTTCCGGAGAAATCGGTCAGGATATCAGCGATAGAATAAGGAACGGGACATTTTCCAGTTATATGATTCTTCCGATGGGAACCCTGCGGTATTACATTGCCAGACAGATAGGAACGACCGTTTTTTATGGCGGATGTATTCTGGGAGCCCTTGCCCTTTGGATGATGGTATTTCCCATTGGTTTTGTATTTACCGGAAATTGGGAGATGATATTCGCGGCACTGGTGCTGGTAATAATCGGAATGCTATTTATGGTTCAGCTGAACTATTTTCTGGGAATACTGACTTTTCGATTTCAGGAAATCAGCACATTCCTTATGATAAAGGATAACCTGGTAGCTTTGGTTACTGGTACGTTAATCCCGCTGGCATTACTTCCTGAAAGCGTAACCATGGTTATGAAGATATTTCCGTTTTACTATGTCACCTATCTGCCATCCATGGTTCTGATTGGCAAATGTCAGGATGAGGTCTTAACCGGTATGGTGGTATTGGCGATATGGAGTTTATTCTTTGCCGTGTTAAACCAGGTGTTCTTTGGAAGGTACCGTATAAAATATGATGGAGTTGGAATATGAGAAATAATTATAGATTTATAAAAGAATTGCTGAAACTCAGAATGTCACATCTGATGGCATTCCGGTTAGGATTTTTTGGACCGCTATTTGTGGATACCAGCCTGTTTCTTATACAGATACTGGTATTTCAGGCTATATTTTCCAATGTTGACAGGATAGGAAGCTGGGGACAGGGGGAAATGATCATCTTTATAGGGACATTTTCCATGATTGATGCCCTTAACATGACGATTTACTTTTTCGGATTGCTGACCATACCGGATAAAGTAAGAAACGGTGAGCTGGATTTGTACCTGACAAAACCGGTGAATCCGCTTTTGCGTATTACTTTTGAAAAAGTCAATCCGGGTACTCTGCCACAGATACTGTTTAGTGCAGGAATTATTGCATATGGGGTATCGGTCGGAGGATTTCAGATTCGTATGATCCATGTCGTCGGATATATTTTGTTTGTATTGATTATGACATTGTTATTTTATGACCTTGAAGTGATGCTGCGGACAACTGCATTTTTTATTATTTCCACAACGGGGATATTGAAACTGGAAGAGGCCGGATTGGATTTGTGTATGAAAATACCGGGTGTGGTGTTCCAAAGCGGGTTTAAAATATTTTTTTATGTGGTTCTACCCTATGGTGTAATCGCAACGCTGCCGACGCAGGTTTTGACAAATTCACTGTCAATACAGGGAATTGTTTTCGGAGTGGTAATTGTGGTAGCTTTCACTGCTCTTATGCTTCGTTTTTGGAAATTAGGATTAAGACATTATAACAGTGCCAGCAGTTAATGTATCTGCGGACATTATTTAAGGAAAATGATAGATGTGAGGTTGAAAGAAAATGATAAAATTGAAAGGAAGCCACTCAGCGATTCTTTCAACCGGTTTTAGTGTGGCTGTATAGCAGGCATACCTGCTATTAATAATAGGTATAAAAATGAATAAATATATAGAAATGTTAGAATTTGATAAAATGACAGAGAAACTAAAAGAATATACGGTGACGCAAAAGGCAAGGGAAAAATTTGATGAAATGACACCGATCATGGATGAAGCAGAATTGTGGAAGCGGCAGCAGGAAACAACAGAAGCCAGAATGCTTTTAGACCGGGACGGAACGCCTCCGTTATCCAATACGGATCAGATGGATATGATTGCAGAAGGTGCATATAAAGGAGAAATGCTCAGTATAGAAGAATTAGAACAGGTCAGCCGCTTTGCTGTACTGGGGATGCGTTTAACCCGTTATCTTAAAAAGAGTGACGAAATGGGGCTTAAGATATCAGAATACGGACGCGGCTTGGCAGATCTGGAAATCTTAAAAGAAGAAATTGAACGCTGTATCCGAAGCGGACAGATTGACGATTATGCATCGAAAGAACTGAGAGAAATCAGAAAAAAGAAAGACCGCATTCTTAACAATATCCGAATGAAACTGGACAATATGCTGAAAAGTAAGAAAGAGTGCTTTTCCGAAAGCTTCATTTCCAACCGGAACGGACACTATACACTCCCGGTAAAAAAAGAGCATAAATTGAAGATCAGCGGCAGTGTGATTGACGTCTCTTCATCAGGAGCAACGTACTTTATAGAGCCATCCAGTGTATCAAAGCTGAAAGCAGAACTGGGTGAATTGGATATCGCGCAGAGCAATGAAGAGCGCAGGATACTATATACCCTGTCTTCCTGTGTAGGAGAGTATAAGGCAGAGATACTACTGAATCTGGAATATATAGAAGAACTGGATTATATCTTTGCTAAAGCAAAATTAAGTGCAGCGATGCAGGGAGTGGAACCAGAGATCAATACCGGCAGAAGAATACGGATCGTTAATGGCAGGCATCCCCTGCTTGGCCGGGAGTACTGCGTGCCGCTGAACCTGGAACTGGGAGAGCATCATCGGGGAATTATCATTACCGGACCAAATACGGGAGGAAAGACGGTAGCATTAAAAACAGTAGGCCTGTTCTCGATTATGGCACAATGCGGATTGCATGTTCCCTGTGAGGAGGCAGATTTAGCCATGAATACCCAGGTGTTATGTGATATTGGAGATAACCAGAGCATTCTGGAAAATCTCTCTACGTTCTCAGCCCATATTAAAAATGTCATCGATATATTAGAACTGGTGGATAAGGAGTCCCTGGTATTAATGGATGAGGTGGGTTCAGGAACTGATCCTGCAGAAGGAATGGGGATTGCAATTGCCATATTGGAGGAATTGAAAAACAGTAATTGCAGTTTTATCGCTACAACCCATTATCCGGAAGTTAAGGAATATGCAGAAAAGACGGAAGGAATACAAAATGCCAGAATGGCATTTGATAAAGAAAGTCTGAAGCCATTATACCGACTGGAGATTGGTGAAGCCGGAGAAAGCTGTGCATTCTACATTGCAAAACGACTGGGTATGCCTGCTAAGATGCTGAAAAGAGCATATGAGGCGACTTATAAAGTTGATTCTAAGCAGCAGGATAATAATGAAAAAGTAAAACTGCGGAGGGAAAATGGTTTAGATGAGCGGCTATTTGAGAAAGGCCTGGAAGAGATTTCGGAAAATATGCTGGAAAATATGCCGGAAAATATGCCGGAAAAGATAGAGCATAAAGGATCCGGGCAGATTCTAAAAGCGGCAGGAACCAAAAAAGCGCCAATGGAAAAAGAAGAAAGCCAAACACAAAAACGTTCTGAAGGATTTCATATTGGGGACAGCGTTATGGTATATCCACAGAAAAAAATTGGTATCGTATACCAGCCAGCGGATGTAAAAGGAGATGTAGGGGTACAAATTCAGAAAAAAAAGGTTCTGGTGAATCATAAGCGCCTTCAGATAAAGACAAAAGCAGAGGATATGTATCCGGAAGATTATGATTTTTCTATTATTTTTGATACTGTGGAGAACCGTAAAGCCCGCCATCTTATGGAAAGAAAATATGTAAAAGGATTAGAGGTTCCGGTTAATCTGAAAGAATCGTAAAACTTTAGATATATAAATTTAAAATGGCTCTGACAAATGTCAGAGCCATGATATTAACATCCGAAACAATTACGGATAAAGGCTAATAAGTCTTCACAGTTTGTAAAACACATGGGTATTATCCTCCTTTGCCTTTATTTGTATTAGCTAAGTACAATAGAATTGTAACAGTTTTGTAATATAATCGCAATAGTTTATAGTTGGGTATAGAGGAAATAATTTCAAATCATACATCCCAGGCAGAATGAAAGTTTGATTGTATTATAGTGTCAGAAATGTTATAATAATTGTAACAGTTAATAAGGAGTTAGGAATGGCATTTAGCCAATGAAAGGGAGGTATCTATATGTTCGGAAAAAAAGATACAGATAATAAACAGGACAGTGATCTGATTTTACTTCGTACGGCAAGTAACAATTATGAATTGGGGCTTATCGAAGGATTGCTGGAAGATAATCATATCCCATATTTGGTTCAGGACAGAGGCGTAGGCGGATATCTGAGAATCTATGCAGGGTCTTCCATTTATGGAACTGATATTATGGTGGGAAAAACGTATTTTGATCAGGCAAAAGCAATTATGGATGAAGTGGATTGGGATGAAAACAGTCAGATGACAGATGAAGAGCTTGGAAAGGCAGCAGAAGAAGCAACTGAGGAGCAGTAGTCTGCGGGAAGCGGGTATGTCAGAAACCAGCATGTCAGAAATCAGCATGTAAGTATGCTTATATCAAAAAGATAAGGAATTACGAATATAAAATAAGCAGAGTAGATAAGAGTGGAAAAGCACCCGGCTACTCTGCTTTTCCTGTTAACGGAGCTTCAGACGTTCTGCGATCCCCAGAGTGTGTCCGTACAGGAAAGGTTCTGAAAATTTTCTGTTAAAATATTGTATCAGCGGTCCCATAAAAAATGCGGTAATCAGAGTACCGATACCAATAGGAGCTCCGAAAGCGAATCCGATCAGAACGCAAATCAGATCCGTTGTAATACGGCATATTTTAAAAGGAAACCTGGTCTTTTCACAAAGAGTCAGGGCAATTGAGTCATATGTAGATACTCCCATATCAGCGGTAAAATAGAGAGAAGAAGCAAAGCACATGATCAGAATTCCTCCTGCCAGAAAAATACCCCGTGCAGGAATTCCAGGATTTTGAAATATTTGCTGCAGCAGATTTGAGAAAAAGTCAACAACAATGCCCATTCCAAACATGGTAAATATGGTTGCAAATCCAAATAAATGCCTGTTTAGAAACCAGATAATCGTAAATAACACGATGCTGATAATTGGAAAGATAACACCGTAACTGGAATGAAATAAGTTTGCCAAACCATTGCAGAATACGGTAAAGGGATCAGTCCCCCAGACAGCCATTTTAAATAGTCCAATGCTGAAGCCAACCAGAAATACTCCAACGATTGTCATACCGATTCTTTTCTTTTTATTTTTCATAATTATACCCTTGCATATTGCAGGCATGACTGCAATACTGCCACAATAAAACAGGTCGAAAGAATCACCCAGTGGCTTCCTTTCCATATATAAATTTCCTTCAACCTTTTCTTCTCCTTCTACAGGCAGTTATGTTTTCTGCCACAGTTTATTATAATTAAAAATGAAAGATTTGCAATGACAAAAAGTGATGATAACCTGTTTAAATGTTAGGATACTTCAAATTTCACCATCCAGGCACAGGATTCTTGAAGCTCATCACAGATAAAAAGAATTGTGTAATATTTATTTGCAATGTAGGAGGATACGTTATAGAATGAATTATAGCAGTACATGATTGGTAAGATAGGGCATAGATAAGAAGCTGATTGATGTTGTCGGATCAGGTTTAGTTAGTGAAGCAGAAAATATGGAGCGTTGGTTGTGTTAGGCTGATTTATGGATTAGTTTCAGGTGAATAGATGAAGGAGGATAATATACGATGAAAATGTCGGTTGTTTATTACAGTAAATCGGGCAGGACGAAGGAAATGGCGGAGATGATTGCAAAAGGCATGAGAAGAGTATCACAGGTAGAAACAGGAGTATTTGATATTGACCATGTTGATATGAAGTTTGTCCGGGAAAGCAGGGCTGTTGTTGTGGGGACACCTACTTATCATGCAAATCCCTGCTGGCAGATCAAAAAGTGGCTGGATGAAACAAGCAATACCTACCTCAAAGGGAAAATCGGTGCAGCATTTGCAACTGCTGACTATCCACAGGGAGGTGCAGATATTGCTATTTCCACGATATTGATGCATCTCATGGTAGACGGTATGCTGTTATATTCCGGCGGTTCCTCCCAGGGACAGCCTTTTATACATTTAGGGGCAGTGGCATTAAAAGAGAATTTTGAAGAAAGCAAGGCAGTTTTCGAAGTGTTTGGAACCAGAATAGCAGAAAAAACGAAAGAATTGTTTGAATGACAGGTATTTACGTAACCGGAGGATGGAAATATGGGACAGAAGGATGACAGAATCAGCTCAGATACCACATGGCTGGATATTGCAGTGGAACTTCAATTTATAGCACAGGCAGGATTGACCTATTCAAAGGATCACTTTGACTTGGAACGGTTTGAAAGAATCCGTGAAATTGCAGCCGAAATGGTCAGCCAAAAAAGCGGATTATCTATGGAAAAAGTAAAAGATTTATTCTGTAATGAGACCGGATTTCAGACACCAAAGCTGGATACCAGGGCGGCGATATTCAAGGATGGGAAAATACTTCTGGTGAAAGAGAAGAATGGAACCTGGTCACTGCCCGGCGGCTGGGTTGACGTAAACCAGTCGGTAAAATCTAATACTATAAAAGAAGTAAAAGAAGAGGCAGGTCTGGATGTTGTGGCGGTGAAACTGATTGCAGTCCAGGACAGAAACCTGCATAATCTACCGGTGTACGCATATGGAATCTGTAAGATCTTTATGTTATGCGAGGCTGTAGGCGGTACTTTTCAGGAAAATATAGAAACCATCGGAAGCGGATACTTTGGACTGGATGATCTGCCGAAACTTGCGGAAGAGAAAAATAACAGGGAGCAGGTGGAAATGTGTTTTCGGGCGTTTGCCGATGAGGCGTGGGAAGTGCCGGTTGATTAAAGATGAAACTAAAGAGCCATATGCAAAGGATAAGAGCCGATAATTTGTGAGGATATTGATATCATATTTCCCGCATACTATCGGCTCTTGCTTTATCTAAAATTAAGACGTTGCTTTAATTATGCATACAGTGTACAGGAGATCCTAATTTAAGAATACAGCGATATAATTTTATACAAGCAGTGAATGCTTTGTTAATGCGGATATTCAGTTTCTGGTTACTATTCTAAATAAAAATTTAAAACAACAACTTGTAGGTATGAGCATACAAGTTATATAATAAAAACAAGGAGGTGCCTATGACAGGTGAGAATGGAAAAACAAAATATTTTTCGTTAATGGAGCAGCTGAAAAATGATATTTTATCCGGCAGGATTAAACCCGGAGAGAAGCTGATGTCAGAAAATGAACTGTCAGAAACCTTTCAAGTCAGCAGGCATACAGTGCGTAAGGCACTTTCCATTTTAACGAATGAAGGGTATGTGACAGCGCAGCATGGACGTGGTACTTTTTGCTCGGAACGTATGGGACATCAGAAAAAGTCCAGGAATATTGCGGTAATTACTACTTATATTTCGGATTACATATTCCCAAGGTTGATCCAGGGTATAGACAAGGTGCTGACGGCAAACGGCTACAGCATTATGCTGAAGAATACAGGAAACAGTCGTGGAAATGAGGCAAAAGTACTGGAGGATATTCTGACAAAGGATATTGACGGATTGATTATTGAGCCCAGTAAAAGCCAGATTCTGTGCAGGCATATGAACTTGTATGGAATGCTGGATGAGTATGAAATACCGTATGTATTTATCCAGGGGCTGTATCCTCAGATGGAAGATAAGCCTCATATACTGATGGATGACTGTATGGGAGGGTATTTACTGACAAAGTATCTGCTGGATACGGGACACGTACATATTGCAGGTGTATTTAAGGCAGATGACAGTCAGGGAAAAGAACGCCACAAGGGCTATGTGAAAGCACTGAACGAGGCGGGAATACCCTATGACCCGGATATGGTGATCTGGTTTCATACGGAAGACAGGAAAAGCAAGCCGGTACTGATGGTGGAACGCATGGTCACGCAAAAGATTCCCCTGGATGCGGTGGTTTCTTACAATGATCAGATTGCCCTGGAAGTTATTAAGACACTGCGAAAAAGGAACGTACAAGTTCCCCGGGATGTATCCGTAACGGGATATGATAATTCTATTATATCCGAAAATGGGCTGGTTCCCCTTACGACTATTGCCCATCCACAGGAAAAATTAGGAGAGATGGCTGCAGAACTGCTGTTAGAGCAGATACGTAAGGTTCCCCCGGAAGAAAGCAGGGTGGAACGGCTGATTAAGCCCGAGTTAATTATAAGAGAATCTACAAAACAAAAAATATAAATTATTAAGGAGGATTATTAAAATGAAAGCAGCAAAAAATTACAAGTTTTGGTTTGCCACAGGATCACAGGATTTATATGGTGATGAATGTTTGAGAAAGGTAGCGGAGCACTCTAAAATTATTGTAGAGAGATTGAATGCATCTGGTTTACTTCCTTTTGAAGTAGTATGGAAACCAACTTTGATTACAAATGAATTAATCCGTAAAACATTCAATGAAGCAAATGCGGATGAAGAGTGTGCAGGTGTGATTACCTGGATGCATACGTTTTCCCCGGCAAAATCCTGGATTTTAGGACTGCAGGAATACAGAAAACCACTGCTTCATTTACATACACAGTTTAACCAGGAAATTCCTTATGACACCATTGATATGGATTTTATGAATGAAAACCAGTCTGCTCATGGAGACCGTGAATACGGACATATCGTAACCCGCATGGGGATCGAAAGAAAAGTAGTAGTAGGATATTGGGATGACGAAGCAGTGCAGAAACGTATTGCACAGTGGATGAGAACGGCTGTGGGTATTATGGAAAGCAGTCATATCCGTGTATGCCGTGTGGCTGACAATATGAGAAATGTTGCGGTTACCGAAGGTGATAAGGTGGAAGCACAGATTAAGTTTGGCTGGGAGATTGATGCTTATCCGGTAAATGAAATCGCAGAATATGTCCAGAATGTAACAGCAGGTGACATTGACGTATTAGTGGAAGAGTATTATGATAAATATGAGATGATTTTAGAGGGCAGGGACCCCTTGGATTTCCGCAGACACATGGCGGTACAGGCAGGTATTGAAATTGGTTTTGAGCGTTTCCTGGAAGAGAAAAATTATCAGGCAATCGTAACACATTTTGGTGATCTAGGTTCTTTACAACAGCTTCCTGGACTTGCTATACAGCGGCTGATGGAAAAAGGCTATGGATTCGGCGGCGAAGGTGACTGGAAAACAGCAGCGATGGTACGTCTGATGAAGATTATGGCTGACGGCGTGAAAGATGCAAAGGGTACTTCTTTCTTAGAGGATTATACTTATAACCTGGTACCGGGCAAAGAAGGAATTTTACAGGCTCATATGCTGGAAGTTTGCCCGACGATCGCAGAAGGCCCGATTGGCATTAAAGTAAATCCGTTGTCAATGGGTGACAGAGAAGATCCGGCACGTCTTGTATTTACATCCAAAGAAGGAGCAGGAGTAGCCACTTCACTGGTTGATCTGGGGAACCGTTTCCGTCTGATTATCAACAATGTGAACTGTAAGAAAGTGGAAAAACCGATGCCTAAATTACCGGTAGCAACTGCATTCTGGACACCGGAACCAAATCTTGCAACAGGAGCTGAAGCATGGATTTATGCAGGAGGAGCACATCATACCGCATTTTCTTATGACCTGACAGCAGAGCAGATGGGTGACTGGGCAGCAGCGATGGGCATTGAAGCAGTTTATATTGATAAGGATACGAATATCCGTTCATTTAGAAGTGATTTACGTTTAGGAGAGGTTTACTACAGATAGAAATATGCGATGTGTACAAAATTTATAAAAATAAAGGAGAAATGTGGATAATGGAGAAAAAATATTCGATTGGTGTGGATTATGGAACACAATCAGGACGAGCGGTATTGGTTGACGTCACTAATGGGGAAATTCTGGCACAGGCAGTAAAAGAATATACCCATGGTGTTATGGATGAATTTCTTCCGGACGGAACAAAACTGGGTCCGGACTGGGCGTTACAGCATCCGGCTGATTATCTGGAAGTGCTGGAAATCACCATACCGGCTGTTTTAAAGGAATCGCAGATAAATCCGGCTGATGTGATCGGTATGTCCATTGACTTTACGGCATGCACCATTCTGCCGGTTGACGAAAAGGGAACACCTCTTTGTTTCCATGAAGATCTGAAAAAAGAACCTCATGCATGGCTGAAGTTATGGAAACACCATGCTGCTCAGGGGCAGGCTAATAAATTGAACCGGATTGCAGAGGAGAGGGGCGAAGATTTCCTTGCAAGGTATGGCGGTAAGATTTCTTCTGAATGGTTAGTACCGAAGGTTATGCAGATTCTGGATGAAGCACCGTATATTTATGATAAGGCAGCCAGAATTATGGAGGCAGCTGACTGGGTAACCATGCAGTTAACGGGAAAAGAAGCAAGGAACAGCTGTACTGCTGGATATAAGGCACTGTGGCATAAACAAAAAGGATATCCGGATAAGGAATTTTATAAAGCGCTGGATCCAAGAATTGAAAATCTGGTGGAAGAAAAACTCAGTACAGATATATATCCGCAGGGAGCAAAAGCAGGGGAATTAACCGAAGATATGGCATCCAGGATTGGTTTAAAAGCCGGAACTGCAGTTGCAGTCGGCAATGTAGATGCCCATGTTGCGGTACCTGCAGTTGGTATAACAGAGCCAAACAAAATGCTGATGATTATTGGTACTTCTACCTGTGACATTATGGTCAGTGAAGTGGAAAAAGTAGTACCGGGCATGTGCGGCGTTGTGGAAGATGGTGTTCTTCCAGGATTTTATGGCTATGAAGCAGGTCAGTCCTGTGTAGGCGATCATTTTGAATGGTTTGTGAAAAACTGTGTGCCAAAGGCTTACTATGATGAGGCTGAAGCAAAAGGTATGGGAATCCATCAGCTTCTTACTGAAAAAGCCAGCAAATTAAAAATCGGTGAAAGCGGACTCCTCGCACTTGACTGGTGGAATGGAAACCGTTCCTGCCTTGTTGATGTCGATCTGACCGGTTTAATGATGGGAATGACCCTGACAACGAAACCGGAAGAAATGTACCGTGCATTAATCGAAGCAACGGCTTATGGCAAAAATATGATTATTACAACTTTTGAAGAATCCGGAGTTCCGGTAGATGAACTGTATGCATGCGGCGGTATTTCCAAGAAAAACCCGATGATGATGCAGATCTATGCAGACGTAACCGGAAAAGAAATCTTTATCGGAGCATCGGATCAGTCTCCGGCACTTGGCGCAGCAATGTTCGGTGCGGTAGCGGCAGGTTCCAAAAACGGCGGATATGATTCCATTTTTGACGCAGCAAAGGTTATGGGTAAAGTAGAAGAGAAGACATATAAGCCGATTCCGGAAAATGTTGAGGCATATAAGAAACTTTACGCAGAGTTTAAGATTTTACACGATTACTTCGGACGCGGTGCAAATGATGTTATGAAGCGCCTGAAAACCATTAAAGCAGAAGCACGTAAGGAGAATTAAGATGTTAGCAGAATTAAAAAAAGAGATTTACCTTGCAAATATGGATCTGCCAAAATACGGGCTGGTTACTTTTACCTGGGGTAATGTAAGCGGAATAGACAGAGAAAAAGGATTATTTGTAATTAAGCCAAGCGGTGTTCCCTATGATGAATTAAAACCGGAAGACATGGTAGTAATGGATCTTGAGGGCAATAAGGTAGAAGGAAAATACAATCCTTCATCCGATACGCCCACTCATGTAGAATTATATAAAGCATTTCCGGAAATAGGCGGAATTGTGCACACCCATTCTTCCTGGGCAACCAGCTGGGCACAGTCCGGAAGAAGTATCCCATGCTATGGTACAACACATGCTGATTATTTCTATGGAGAAGTTCCATGCTTAAGATGCCTGAACAAAGACGAGATTGAAGATGCTTATGAAAAAAATACAGGACTTCTGATTACTGATTATTTTAAGGAAAATGATTATAAGGCTATGCCGGCAGTATTATGTAAAAACCATGGACCATTTACCTGGGGTAAAGACGGACATGAAGCAGTACATAATGCTGTGGTTTTAGAGGAAGTGGCAAAAATGGCAGCCCGTTGTGAACGCATCAACGGACAGGTAGAGCCGGCTCCACAGGAACTGCAGGATAAACATTATTACCGCAAACACGGCGAGGGTGCTTATTACGGTCAGGGAAAATAGAGTGTGAATGTAAAATTCTAGAATAGGAAAAAGGGCCTATGCTCAATGTCTGGTGGAAGGATGTTGGGGACAGGTCCTTTTTTGAGTTTACTAATTACTAACCACAAAGTGCCTTTCCAGCAAATCACCTAAAATATTCCAATGCTGATTGTTCCAAACCCCCTGATATGTTAATATAAACCTATAAAAAAATTTCTGCAAATTTTTTTATTTACCATGCAATAAAACAGCTACCACAGGCATTAACTAAATAGAAAGGGAAAGAGACAATCTTATACAGGTGAATTACGAATGATTCTATTTTGTTTAATTCCGGAAGAGCAAAATGAAAATCAACGGCTGGGTCAGATTGTGAAAGAAGAGTTATTTATTCAGATTGCAGAGGGAGATATGCAGGCGTTAGAGACGATGTATTACCAAACTTACAAGGCAGTCTATGGATTTATTTTATCGATATTGAAGAATCAGTATGATGCAGAGGATATATTGCAGGAGACATATATCAAGATCAAAACAGGAGCGCATTTGTATAAGCCTCAGGGAAAGCCCCTTGCCTGGATATTTACCATTGCAAGAAATCTCTCTTATATGAAGATTCGAAAAGATAAAAATACTCAGACATCACCTTATGAAGAGCTTGAGAATATGCTGGACTTTTCAGCAGTAGAAGATAAGGAAAATAAATTGTTACTGGAAGCAGCGTTTTCCATTTTAGGGGATGAAGAGCGGCAGATTATTATTCTGCATGCCAATACCGGGATGAAACACCGGGAAATTGCAGCCTTACTGAAACTCCCCCTTTCTACAGTACTGTCTAAATATAACCGCGGAATGAAGAAACTACGAAATTACATAGAAGGGAGGATGTCTTAGATATGCAAAAGATCGAGCAAGGATTGAAACAAGCAGTAGAAGACATTACTCCTGACGTTTTTAACAAAGTGGCAGCATCTGAAGATGAGAAGCTGCAAAAAGAAGAATGGCTGCTGGATGAACCAAAATCCTGGCAGAAAATTCATTTGGCTTTTAGAGGCGCAGCAGCGTTAGCAGCCTGTCTGATTCTTATATTGGGTATCCGTATTTTTTGGAACAATCAGATTGATTCTACAATTGATATTGATGTCAATCCAAGTGTTGAGATTCAGACAAACCGTAAGAATCTGGTTAAGGAGGTAAAGGCTCTCAATAAAGATGGTGAAATTATAATAGCAGATATGAATCTTAAAAATGTGGAGTTAAACACAGCTGTGAATGCGTTAATTGGCTCTATGGTGAGAAAAGGCTATATAACAGAGGCGAATAATTCTATTCTGGTATCCGTGGAAAACAAAGACACAAAGAAAGCAGATGAAATCTGTCAGTCTATTGTAGGAGACATCAGGCAGGTACTGGATAAAAAAAATATCAAAGGGGTCATCTATAACCAGGAGATTACAAGCAGTGAAGAAATATCTGGTCTTGCGCAGCAATATGAGATTTCCCAGGGTAAGGCGGCATTTTTATTAAAGCTGATCAAAAAAGATCCGGAACTGAAAATGGAACAGCTGGCAAAAATGACCATGCAGGAGATTGCCCAGCTGATCAGGATTAGGAGCATCGATATTTCAGATATGGCAGGATATGAATCCGATGAATCTATTTTAGAAAATGTGGAAGATATCATTGAAGAGAGTAGTGATTCAAGAAGCACCGGGAATAAGCAGAAAATGCAGAAGAGAGGATCCGATCAGAGAGATGGGGGTTACCGGGATAATGATTCAGACGATGAGGATGACATAGATGATAGGGACGATGAGGATGATTTATATAATGATCCGGACGACTTAAATGATGATGCAGATGATTTCGATCAGGATTTGGAGGATTTGAATGATGACGCAGACGAATTAGATAACGATGCAGAAGACCTGAACAGCGATGACGAAAACTGGGATGACGAGGACCTGGATGAACGATCCGATGATTTAGACGATGACGATGAACCAGATAATGACGATTGATAATGGAGGTAAATAATTATGTTGAAGAAAAAGATGGCAAAAACAGTGATTTTAATGGGATGTACATTTCTGATGATGGGAGCAACAGCATTAGCGGCACCGAAACCGCAGCAGATTATGATTGAAGGTGGCAATAATGTTATGCGGGTAGGTAAGACCATGGATCTGGACAGCGAAATTCTCCCGGGGAAAGCAAAAGTAAGAGACCGTAACATTATATGGACCAGCAGTGATCCCAAAGTAGTTAAAGTGCTGGAAAAAAGAGATGATGATACGAAAGTAAAAGCTATGAAAACTGGAGATGCAGTCATTTCAGTCAAAATTAAGAATACAAAGTTAAAAGCAGATTTCCAGATTACGGTACAGAATAAGACAAAAGGAGTTTCTGTAAAAAAACAGGAAGATAAGATTGATGGTTACCGCAAACAGTATAAAAAAGTGTTCAATAATATTAAGAAAACAAACGTTGAAGCGGATGCGTTAACAGCGAGACAGCAATATTTGAATTTTGAACGGGAACTGGATGCCATTGACCGAAAGGCAGACCGTTTAGATGACCAGATAGAAGATGCTTATCATGAGGGGAAACTTTCCTATAGCCAGATGAAGTCTCTTGAGAGAAAGTTAGATAAATTGGAAGATTACAAAGACAGTATAGAAGATTATCTGGAAGATAAGTATGAGCTGATAAATGAAAGATATGACGATTAAGTCGGGTAGATATATAACAAAAAGCAAAAAAAGAATGACTTTAATGTATGTGTGTGGTAAAATATGACCTACAGATCAACAGGAATATTTATAGGAGAAATGTACGATGAGTAAATATAATCCTCTTTGGGAATACGTTAAAGAAACTGACAGTCCATCATTAAAGCTGACGTTTGAAGAAATTAAAAACATTGCAGGAATTGAGATAGATCACTCTTTTTTGAATTATAAAAAAGAACTAACGGAATATGGATATCAGGCAGGTAAAATTTCTTTAAAAGAAAAGACGGTAATTTTCAATAAAATTGATTGAGTAATGATTGCTGGAGAAATGATACGGCTGCGGGATCGGTGTCTGTAAACTGCAGAAACTGGATTTATGACTATGGAAAATGTAAATACCGTTGTTCCCGGTTAAGGGAATAGCGGTATTTTTATTGAATAAAAATACTTTTTAAATAACTGTAACGAATCGTGTATTTGTGTAACTTATAGACAGGAGGTGAAAGTGTGAAAGAAAAATCGCTTTCACACTGATGAGTTGGGAATAGCACAAGCCTGCTTGAGCTATTCATGGGTTAAGTTTGAAAGATAATTTTACGAAAGGAAGCGATTCTGCCCAGTACTTTTAAACTGTTTGAATGGGCGGTCTTGGTGGATGAGATGGATAAGCAGAATATGGAGCAGATATATGAAAATAATGTGAAAGCAGTTTATAAATATTTGTTCTGCCTGACCCATAATGCTGACATTTCTGAGGAGTTGACCCAGGAAACTTTCTATCAGGCTACAAGAGGAATTGAAAAGTTTCGGGGTGACTGTAAAGTATCGGTCTGGCTGTGCCAGATTGCAAAAAGGCTTTGGTACCGGGAACTGGGAAGGCGGCAAAAACAGCAGGTATCTGTTAATGAACTGACAGAAGAGATACCGTCATATGAAAACATTGAAAATGATTATTTGCTGAATATTGAAAAAGTAGAGCTTTTTAAACAGCTGCATCATTTTGATGAACAGACCAAAGAAGTGATATATTTAAGGCTTACCGGGGAACTGAGTTTTGCAGAGATAGGAGACATACTTGGGAAATCAGAAACATGGGCAAGAGTAACTTTTTACAGAGGAAAACAGAAATTAGTGAAAGGAAGAAAAGAATGGGACAAAAAATAGATTGTGAAATTGTAAGGGATTTGCTGCCTAATTATATAGAACATATGACTGGCATGGCAACGAATGAGAGTATCGAAGAACATCTGGAAGAATGTACAAAGTGCAAAGAAATCTATCTAGAGATGCGTGAAGAAATACAGGTAGAGACTGCTCCCGAGGTTAAGAACTTTAAGAAGTATCTGGGATGGACACAACTCAGGTATATCACAGGGGGGCTGGCAGGCCTTGGCTTTATTGGCATTATCGTGTGTATGATCGTAAATTTCGCCATCGACGGAACATTTACCTGGTCGCTGATTGTAGCAGGAAGCGTAGTATTTGCATTGGCCTGCGGGTATGTATTTGTTAAATCGAAAAAATATAAACCAGAGAAGACGCTGTTATGTATTACCGTACTCATTATACCGTTACTGATGATTATTCAATATACACTAAAGGATTTTAGCGTCGAATATACAGGAGCCTGGCTGTGGAGACTGGGTGTTCCGATCACCTGTGTGTGGCTGGTAATTGTCTGGGTGACTGATCTGGCGATTCGGCTTTTCCATTTCAATATCTGGCATAGTCTGGCATTTTTGATATTACTTGGCATACCGGGAAATATAGTTACCAACACCTTGAGCAATGCCTATGTCCTGGCAATGCAGGGAACAAAAAATTCATCCATCGGAGTTATTGTAATAAATAGTTTGTCAAGCCTGATTTTGGTGGTTATTTTCTGGATCGCTGGGAACTGGTACCGGAATAAAAAGAAAGCAGCAGGAAAAAAAGCGTAGAAAACTTTTGACAAGAAAATTCAGTTGTGGTAGTTTAATAGAATGACACAGCAGATCATGCTGCAAATACGCTTTTGAGTGGAGGAGACTATGAAAATTGGAGTTCGTGCCCATGACTATGGGAAAATGGAGATCGAAGAACTGGCAGAAGTACTGCACAAAGAGGGCTATCAGGCAGCCCAGCTGGCGCTGCCAAAGGCTTTTAAAGGAATTGAACAATACAGTGATATAAGCCTGAAGCATCTGGAGAGAATCCGCAAAGCATTTGAGGAGCATCAGATTGAAATTCCTGTATTTGGCTGTTATATGGATCTTGGAAACCCGGATGAGGAGATTCGCGCCAACGGGGTGCAGAACTTAAAAATGTGCCTTGCTTACAGTAAAGAAGTAGGAGCAAAGGTGGTAGGTACAGAAACGGCTTATCCTCACCTGAGCAAAGAACAAAAGAAAATCTGGTACCCATTCATGATGGACAGCATAAAACGCGTTATGGAAGAAGCGCAAAAGCTGGATGTAAAACTGGCAGTAGAACCGGTATACTGGCATCCGTTGGAAAATGTGGAAGCAGTGTTGGATGTGATTGACCAGGTACAGGACAGTGAGCATCTGCGTCTGATTTTTGATGCTTCTAATCTCCTGGAATTTCCGGAAAATACGGATCAGGAGAAATATTGGAGCCAGTGGCTGGATAAAATTGGCGGATACATAGATGTGATGCATATTAAAGATTTCACACTGGATGATAACCGTGCATACGTTCCTGCCAGATTGGGAGAAGGCATAATTGCTTACGATACCATCATTCAATGGCTGAGACAAAACAAACCGGATATGTATCTCCTCAGAGAAGAGATGAATCCGGAGTTTGCAAAAGCGGATATCGCTTTTTTGAAAAAGTTTTGATCATAAAGATTGAAAGAAGCCAGCATGGCACACAAATCTGCAATTATGCAATGAGATAAATGAAACAGAAGGAATCTCTTTAGTCAGAGGTTCCTTTTTTCTGCCCGGATAAAACGGAAAATACAAAAAAACATAAATATAATCAAATTTCAACAAAAAAATGGTGCAATATAGTTTGAAAAAGTACAAAGGACTGCAACATAAAAGAAGAAAGAGCCTTTTAACTATGTTATAATGCAACTATAAGAAGTGCTGTAATAGTGCTGAAAAAAATATCGAGAATTTATGCAATATTACCAAAAAATAGATCAAAAATTTGTATATATTCACGATGAAGAAGGAGAAGAAATACATGAAAAGCATTAAGAAAACACTCGGAATTGCAGTTGGCTTGATAGGAATTGTTATTGTAGCAGTTACATTTTTTAAAGTAGTAAGTGCGAATTCCAGCGGAAAAGTGGAGATCAGGCTGGCGCATAACCAGTCGGCAGGATCTGAGATTGCAGATTCCATTGCATTGCTCTCTGACATAGTTGCAGAAGATGATTCTAAAGAAATGGAAGTTAAGATTTATCCAAGCGGTGTTCTCGGAACGGAAAAAGAAATCATCGAAATGGTAAAAGCGGGAATTCTGGACATGGCAAAAGTCAGTTCCAACACCCTGGGACAGTTCCAGGATGAGTATTCAATCTTTGCAGTACCGTATCTGTTCAATGGGCAGCAGCATTACTATGACGCCATGGAAAAAAGTGAAGAGGTACAAAAACTTTTTACTTCCACAGAAGAAGAAGGATACATAGCAATTGGTTATTATGCAAATGGTGCAAGAAATTTTTATCTTAAGGAAGACGTGAAGTGTGATAATCCTTCCGTACTTAAAGGGAAAAAGATACGTTCTATGCCAAGTACCACTTCCATGGATATGATTGAAAAAATGGGAGGCTCACCGGTACCGATGGCAGCAGGAGAGACCTATACTTCACTTCAGCAGGGAATTGTGGATGGTGCGGAAAATACAGAGCTGGCACTGACCGTCGACGGACATCAGGATCTGGTAAAATCCTATACTTACACAGAGCATCAGTATTCACCGGATATTTATATAATCAGTACGAAAAAATGGAACAGTATGACAGAGGAACAGCAGAATTACTTAAGAGAAAGCCTGAAAAGTACGAATGAGAATTTTAAAAGTCTCTACACAGGAATGATGGAAGCAGCGATACAAGAAGCAGAAGAACATGGCGTTACCGTTTACAGGGATATTGATAAATCTGCATTGATTGAAGCTGTACATCCTATTCGGGAATCATTCTGTGCAAAGGGAGATTCGTATAAAACTTTGTACGAGGATATTCAAAAATATGCGGAATAAACAGCAGAGTTAAAAAAAGAAATAGAAAGGAAATTGCAGGTGGTTCTGCACTATGCAATAGGTACAAAGATGAAAGTATTAAATAAAGTTCTGGAAATTGTGATCGCTGTTCTGGTTGCGGTAATGGTAATCGGTTGTTTCTGGCAGGTAATTACAAGATTTCTGTTAGGAAATCCAAGTAAATACACAGAAGAGTTTCTAAGGTATGTATTAATCTGGGTAACGATGCTGGGAGTTCCGTATGCTTACGGAAAAGAAAAGCATTTATCCATCGGTATTCTTACCAAGAGTTTTCAGCCGAAAAATAATGTTTTAACCAAAATAGGAATTGAAGTATTAATTATTGTACTGAGTGTGTTTGTTATGATCGCGGGAGGATGGCTGGTAACGATGAACTCCGCAGGACAGATTTCTCCGGCTATGCAGATTCCGATGCAGCTGTATTATGCATGTGTGCCAATCAGTGGTGTTCTAATGATTATTTACAGTGTAAACCGGATGATTAGCTTTGTAAAAAAATTAAAGGAGGTAAAATAGTATGGAATTACAGGCAGCTATTGTTCTGGTTATTACGTTCTTTTTTCTGTTGGCAATGAGTGCACCCGTATCTTTTAGTATTATTGCTTCCGCACTTTTGACTATTATCATGTTTTTATCCCCGGGATTCGGGATGTTCATATCAGCACAGAAATTAGTTGGCGGTATTGATAGTTTTACCCTGCTGGCAGTGCCATTTTTCATCCTGGCAGGTCTTTTGATGAGCAGCGGCGGTATTGCACAGAGACTGATAAATCTGGCATTATTAGTACTGGGTAAGGTTCCGGGTTCTCTGGCACTGACTAATATTGCCGGAAACGCAATGTTTGGATCCATTTCCGGTTCCGGTATTGCAGCGGCTACTGCAATCGGCGGTGTTATGAATCCACTGGAAAAGAAACAGGGTTATGATGAAGGGTTTTCAGCAGCAGTTAATATTGCAACTGCTCCGGTAGGACAGTTAATCCCTCCGACTACTGCATTTATAGTATTCTCCGCAGCAAGCGGTGGTACGTCGGTAGCTACCTTATTTATGGCGGGCTGGATACCGGGTCTGTTATGGGCAGGACTATGTATGATCGTAGCATTTTTCTATGGGAAAAGACACGGATATGTGATTAAAAGAGAGAAGCTTACCGGATCTGTGGTTTTGAAAACCATCTGGGATGCAATTCCAAGCTTACTATTGGTGGTAATTATTATCGGCGGAATTCTCTCCGGATACTTTACTCCTACAGAAGCATCCGGGATAGCGGTGGTGTATGCATTTTTATTATCGGTATTCGTATATAAAAGTATTAAAATAAAAGAGATACCGGCTATTCTGGTTGATACCGGAGTTATGACAGCAGTAGTTATGCTGATCATCGGGGCATCATCCATTTTATCCTTTGTACTTTCCTTTACGGGGCTGCCCCAGGCAATCAGTAATCTGCTCCTTGGCATTTCCGATAACAAAATTGTCATCCTGTTAATCATTAACCTGATTTTGTTAATAGTAGGTACTTTTATGGATATGGCTCCGGCGCTGTTGATTTTTACGCCGATCTTTCTTCCGATAGCAACGAATCTCGGTATGGATCCCATTCAGTTTGGCGTTATGATTGTAATGAACTTATCCATTGGAACCGTAACTCCCCCGGTGGGAAGTGTATTGTTCGTAGGATGCAGTGTGGCAAAGCTCCAGGTGGAAGATGTTATGAAGAAACTCCTGCCATTTTTTGGTGCGATACTGATCGCTTTGCTGTTTGTTACTTTCATACCCGCACTCAGCACCTGGCTGCCGTCTGTTCTTGGGCTTATGGGTTAGTTGGTATATTTGTATGAGTGACTGTATTTAATGTTTTACGATATTTCAGAGGAGAGATGGTCATGTAAGTTTTAAACATTTTTTCAAAATAGGTGATGCTTTCATAACCAAGGGCATGTGCGATGGATGAGATGCTCATGTCTGTTTCCTCTAAATAGCGCTTTGCTTTTTTAATACGGTGGATATTGATATATTCACTGATGGTATAGCCGGTTACTTCTTTGAAAACTCTGCAGATATAGTATTTGCTTAAGTAAAAATGACTGGACAAATCCTCCAGGGATATGGTTTCCTGACAGTTCTCTGAGAGATAATCCGCAACGGCGTAAGCTGTCCGGTATTTGCTTTCACTACCAAACTGTGGAGTTTCCTGGTTCTTATGTGAGATATCACGTACCAGTTTGAGAAAATAAGAGAGGATTTCCAGTTCAATAGCATATTTGTAGTTTCGGTGCTTTTTACTGAATTCTGTCTGCAGATGCTCGTACATCTGCATAAACAGATACTGCTGATCTTTATTCAGATGATATACACCATAGTTATCCTGAAAGAAGCGAACCAGGCCAAGGGCAGGGAATTTTTCACTTAGTTCCTGCATTTTCCCTTTACCAATGTAGAGAATAATCCGGTTATGGCCCTGATCTTCCTCAGTAACAGATTTAGTCATATGTATAAGATTAGTATCCACAAGGATAAGATCACCTTTGGATGCCAGATAATTACGGTTATTAAAGAAAAAGAGGCGTTCGCCTTCTAAGATATAAAAAATTTCATACTCATTGTGAAAATGTTTGACACGCATGTCGAATTTACCGTTTCGCACCATATGCTCCAGGGAGATTCCTTCCATTTCAGCATAATAGACCACTTTTTCCATGGATTACCACCTTTTCTTTGGAATTGTTTAAGGAATAAATATGAATATAACCACCTGCGGAGTCTGTCCATAAGACAGGCTGTGTGATATATTTAGTACATTATATAATAAACAACTTAAAAAAGCCAGTGCCTGACCCAACGTGCCAGAAAATCCTTGTTCCGGATCTGCACGCTTGGCGCCTGTTTGAAATATATGGAGGATTTTAATGAAAAATATAAACGAAAAAGAATTGAGAGATAAGTTAGATCTGGTAATTGATAAGCTTTTGAATCTGAACGGTCCCGATAATGCAAAGGAACTGGAAGAAAATGGTGGGGAATCAATTGGATTTTTCAAAAGAGATTTCGGTATCCGGGAATGGGACTGGCCTCAGGGTGTAGGTCTGTACGGGCTGTTAAAAATAATGAAGACAGAGAAAAATGAAAAATATCAGAAGTTTCTATATGACTGGTTTAAGGAAAATATAGAACAGGGGCTTCCGTCAAAAAATATCAATACCACTACGCCGCTGCTAACGCTGGTAGAATTAAATGAGCAGTATAATGATCCGGAATTTGAAGATCTGTGCCTGAAGTGGGCTGACTGGCTGATGAACTGCCTTCCCCGGACAAAGGAAGGAGGCTTTCAGCATGTTACCAGTGCAAACGGAGATCGTCTGGGCGTTCGTTTGAATGAAAATGAAATGTGGATTGATACTATTTTTATGACAGTATTATTCTTGAATAAAATGGGTCAGAAATATAAAAAGCAAGAATGGATAGATGAATCCATACATCAGGTTCTGATGCATATAAAGTACCTCTGCGATAAGGATACCGGATTGTTCTACCACGGGTGGACTTTTAATGAGAGAAATAATTTCGGGGGCATCTTCTGGTGTCGTGGAAACAGCTGGTTTACCCTGGGGATACTGGATTATATTGATATGTTCAAAGGAACCATGAATGCTGGCGTAAAACAATTTATCACAGATACATATAAGGCGCAGGTACATAAGCTAAAAGAGGTACAGAGTAAAAGCGGCTTGTGGCATACGGTGCTTCTGGATCCTTCAAGCTATGAAGAGGTGTCCGGTTCAGCGGCAATTGCAGCAGGAATCCTAAAAGGAATCCGTTATGGAATTCTGGATGATTCCTATATGGAATGTGCCCAGAAAGCCGTGAAAGGAATTTTGAAAAATATCGACCGGGATGGAACCGTGCTGAATGTATCCGGTGGAACCGGAATGGGATATGATGCAGATCATTACAAAAATATATTAATTGCACCAATGGCTTACGGGCAGTCTCTGACCATACTGGCTTTGGCGGAAGCCTTGCTGCATTTGTCATAAAAGTACAATATGATATAAGCTGTATCGGGTAATATAAAGTGAGATTGGACGATCAGGCAGGAAACGGCTGCCATGACCGTTCAATTTCACTTTTTTTAAAGTTCCTGACTTACTTTAGATGAATATAATAAAATACATCTTCTTTTTGCATATTAAATAAGAGGCAGTACAAGACTTTTATGTAAATTTAATGCAAAAAAGCAGATGCTGTATCTCATTTTAATATGCTTTGTGCTATGATGTAGGAAATTTAACTTAGCTGTTTGACAGCGAATCAGATAGTTTTAAAATAAAATGTATGAAAGAGGTAAGGAATATGAAGCATACAATTTTTACAGGCGCAGGAGTTGCATTGGTCACTCCGTTCAAAGAAAATGGAAGTGTTTATTTTGAAAAGCTCGAAGAGCTGATTGATTTTCAACTGAAAAACCATACGGATGCCATTGTTGCTGCAGGTACAACAGGAGAGGCGTCAACGCTAAGCGATAAAGAGCACTTTGAAGTTATCCGGTTTATTGCATCGTGTGTGGGACATCGTGTTCCAGTCATCGCCGGGGCAGGTTCCAATTGTACCGAACATGCTGTTGAACTTTCCAGACAGGCAGAAAAGGCAGGAGCAGATGCATTGCTTCACGTAACGCCGTATTATAATAAGACTTCACAGCAGGGACTGGTTTACCATTTTAATGCAATTGCGGATGCGTCTGATCTACCGGTAATTTTGTATAATATTCCGTCCAGGACCGGGTTGAATATTCAGCCGGAGACTTATCTTCGTTTATGTGAAAATGAGAAGATTGTAGCAGTAAAAGAGGCCAGCGGTAACTTTTCCCAGATTGCTAAAATTTCTTCTCTCTGTAAGGACAGACTGGATATTTATTCTGGCAATGATGATCAGATCACATCAGCACTGGCACTTGGAGCAAAAGGAGTAATTTCGGTGTTATCGAATATTATGCCTAAGGTTGCCCATGATATTTGCGAAAGCTTTTTTAACCATCATCCGGAAACCAGTGATGAATTGCAGATTGAGTATCTGGAGCTGATTGAGGCGCTGTTTTATGACATGAATCCCATACCAGTGAAACAGGCTCTCAACTACATGGGATGGGATGTGGGGGAATGCCGCCTTCCTCTCTGTGAAATGGAGCCGGTGATGGCAGAAAAGCTGTTAAAAGTCATGAAAAAGTATAAATTAGTTGCAAAAGATCCCGGCAGCGTTTATTATAAAAGAGCATCCATCTTGCATGAAAACAGGAGGCAGACATTATGATTATCCACGAACTTGGAAGAGAAAATGACAGAGTCATTGTGATACTTCATGACGAGGAACATACGGACTGGGATAACAGTGATATTCTGAAAAAATGTGCGGGATCTTATCATCTTGTAATGCTGTCCTTAGGCGAGAATGAAAGTGAAGATGTCTTATTCCAGTATCTGAACGATTATTATCACAATCATGTCTATGCGATCTGCGCTTTTCAAAATGAATGGCGGATATTTACTATTTTGATGAACAACAAAGAAGTGATTTATGATAAGATGGTTGTAGAAGGAAAATCGGTTAGTTCCGGTAAAATGATTGAAAAGTACATCTGCGAGATGTAAAAAGTGATGGAGGTGTCCAATATGAAAATGATATTTGCAATTGTCCATGACGAGGACGGAGGATTTGTAGTTGACAAACTAAATAAGAGCAATTTTATTGTGACGAAACTTGCCACTACCGGAGGATTCCTGCGCAGGGGGAACACGACACTGCTGATTGGAACGGAAGATGATAAAGTGGAGCAGGTTATTGATATTATTAAAGAAGAGTGCTCAACCAGAAAGCAAGTAAATGTGAACACCCCTTATGTATCCGGCGGCGTACAATCAATCAGCTACGCCACAGTACCAATGACTGTTGAGTTTGGCGGAGCAACCATATTCGTAGTAGATGTGGAACAGCATGTAAAAATTTAAATTATATATTGAGACTTTCAAACACCCTCGGAAGCGTGTCTTAAAATTGCTGCGGCATAGATTTTTAAGACACGCTTCCGCTTGTTATGAGCGGAAAGATTTGTTATAATAGGCAGACTGGCAGACAGCCGGTATAGCAAATGAAATCATAGCAGGCAGTCAGGAGGAATTTTTTTATGAGCATGATCATGAAAAATGAGTTGGATCCGGTATTTGAAACACTTGGCTTATTATGCAGTTGTTATCAAAGTGAAGAGACAAGAGATGAAACAATAAAGGAATTGAATGAAATTGGGATTGATGGTGAGGCATTTTATCAAAAGCATTTTAAAATCCTGGAACGTTATGAAAAATATTTTAAAGATCATTACGTGAAAACGGAAAATGAAGAATTCTTTTTTAAGGATAAGGATCAGGAATGGATACTCATTTTGATTGTATCGGTTACAGAAAACAAGGAATGGATCCAATCCCTGGATGGAGTAACAGACAAAGAGCTTAGAGATACACTGATGTCAATTATTATTGATGATGGAGTTAATTCGGAAGAGCTTTCCAGACAGAAAATTCCCTGTATCAAAAACGAGCTGGATATTATTGAGTTTTTAGAACCTCTGGACATGGATGAAGGAAAAAAGTGGCATTTACTTAAATTTCTACACCGGCCCAGGTTCTGGATGGAATACCTCATGGAAGCAATCCGTAAAAATATACCTGTGTATGAGAAAGCGCTTGCATCAGTGGAAAAACCTTTGCAGACCTTACTGGAACGTTATGCAGCACACAAGGTTGAGAGATTTGACCGGCTGTTTACGAGTTTCTTATCCCAGGCAGTAGTCTATCCTACCCTGGTGGCTCCGGCAATACAGCTGATTTTATATTCCCATGGTTATCAGGGATTATTCTTAGAGCTCCTGCCCAGGAGAGGAAAAAGTACGGATGCCGCAAAAGATGCTGTTATCATGAAGCTGAAGGCACTGAGTGACAGAAGCAAACTGGATATTCTGTGTATTTTAAAGGAATCCAAAAAGTACAACCTGGAACTGGCGGGAACCATGAAATTATCAGCGTCCACCATGTCCCATCATATGAATGTTTTATTTTCCTGTGGGTTGGTGAATATTGAGAAAAAGAATGGCAAAGTATACTACTGCCTGGAAGAAGACGCAGTTATGGATCTGATCGGGGATCTGAAGCAGCTGCTATTATAAAAATGAGGGAATGCGTGACGCACAGCTGCAGGAAATCAATTTTCAAACACACTCTAATACTACAGCGAACAATTTCATCTTATATTTGGGTTTAGATGAGTAATGACGCTTTGTAAATGATAGGTAGTGTACGGAAAGAGAAGGGGGCGAGCCAGGACATTGAT